>Ga0302170_10000003_pt1 | contig 78455 bp, 58 predicted proteins | sample I_Fen_N2_1_FD_193492 | JGI IMG/M metagenome (GOLD analysis project Ga0302170, IMG submission 193492) | Peat permafrost microbial communities from Stordalen Mire near Abisko, Sweden - I_Fen_N2_1 | ecosystem: Environmental > Terrestrial > Soil > Wetlands > Permafrost | place: Sweden: Abisko...
AATCCGATTCGTGAGACAGTCGATTTTACTGACTTTGAGAAACTTGACATTCGGGTCGGCACGGTACTTGAGTGTCAAAAGGTGCCAAAAGCAGATAAGCTATTGCAATTCCTTATTGAGGATGGCTTAGAAAAGCGTACTATTGTAAGTGGCATTGCAAAATATTATGCACCTGAGGAACTGGTTGGTAAACAGGTTTGTTTTATTGCAAACTTAGCACCACGTAAGTTGAAAGGTATTGTAAGTGAAGGAATGATTCTTTCTGCAGAAGATAAGGATGGTTCATTGGCTGTGGTTAGTCCGCTTCGTGAAGTGAAACCCGGTAGCGAGGTAAAATAAATAAATTTAAATAATGCCCGATGAATCGTTAAAACAGCGAACGGCCCGTGGCCTCCTTTGGGGTGGGTTGAGCAATGGTGCGATGCAATTGCTTAACTTGGTGTTTGGAATTTTCTTGAGTCGCCTGCTCTCTCCTAGCGATTATGGCATGGTGGGGGTATTGGCGATTTTCATGTCGATCTCGGGAGCATTGCTGGAAAGTGGATTTATTTCTACGATAGCGAATAAAAAAGAAGTGACTGATGCCGATTATAATGCGGTGTTTTGGTTCAACTTATTAGGAGGACTAATTATTTATGCTTTGCTCTTTTTTGCAGCTCCGTGGATTGCTGAATTCAACCATAATCCTGCACTGACGCCATTGGCACGTTTCTTGTTTCTAGGCATCCCGTTAGCTTGTACGGGCACTGCCCCTACTGCGTACTTGTTTCGTCATTTACGGGTAAAGGAAAGAGCTTATGTACAGATGTTGGGTGTTACTATCTCCGGATTGGTAGGAGTCATTTTAGCTTATAACGGATTTGCCTATTGGGGGCTTGCCATTCAGCAAGTACTTTTTATTACTTTTAGTACCGTACTCATTTGGTTTTTCTGTCCTTGGAAGCCGAGTTGGAAAATTAATTTCCAACCGCTTCGTTTGATGCTTCCTTTTTCCTTGAAGTTGCTTTTTACGAATATCTTTGTGCAGGCGAATAACAACTTCTTCTCTTTCTTGTTGGGACGTTTTTATAGCACGCAATTGGTGGGATACTATACGCAAGGGAATAAGTGGACGACCATGGGATTCTCTTTTATTTCGGGTACCATTACGGCAGTCGCACAGCCTGTATTACACCAAGCGGGTGACGATCGTGACCGTTATCGTGCGGTTTTTCGCAAGATGCTGCGTTTCACTGCGTTTTTGAGCTTCCCCTTGATGTGGGGATTGGCATTGGTGGCACAAGAATTTATAGTGGTGGCAATTACGGATAAGTGGTTGGCGTGTGTACCTATCATTCAGTTACTTTGTATCTGGGGAGCTGTGGCTCCGCTGCAAAGTCTTTATTCGCATGCGGTGATTTCGCATGGTAAGCCGAGTGTGCATCTTTGGTTAACTGTATCGCTTTGCTTGGGACAATTACTACTTGCTGCATTGACTTTTCAGTATGGTTTGCTTGTTATGGTGGGTGCGTTTGTGGCCTTAAATATAGTATGGATGGGATTCTGGCAGTATTTTTCATGGCGCTATTTTGGACTTACTGTTAGAATGGTGATTCTCGATTTAGCTCCTTATGCTTGTGTGGCGTTGGGTGCAATTTTTGTTGCATGGTGGGTCGGTTCTTTCTTTACTAATCTTTATCTTATTCTTGGGGTGAAGGCATTAGTGGTAGCGATTTTGTATATCGGTGTTTTGTATGCATTGGATGCAACTCTTCTTAAGGAGTGTATCGCTTTTTTACTTAAAAAGAAGAAGAACTTATGATTACTTCCCTCCCAAAGGTGAGTGTGCTTATGCTCACGTACAACCAAGAGAATTACATTGATGAAGCAATTCGTAGCGTGATGTTGCAGGAATGTGATTTCTCTATTGAATTGGTCATCGGTAATGATGCGAGTACGGATGGAACGTTCGCTCGTTGCGAGTCGTGGCAGCGAAGATTTCCCGATCGAATTGTGTTGCTAAATCACCCAAATAATTTAGGCCTGGCAGGCAATTTTGTAGAAACTTATCGTCATCTAAGAGGAGAGTATGTAGCCATTTGTGAGGGAGATGATTGGTGGTGTTGCTCACATAAGTTGCAACGACAGGTCGACTGGATGGATGAACATCCTGATTTCTCATGCTGTTTTCATCGGGTGGTAAATTATTATCAGAACCGAGGAACAAAGAGTTTGAGTAATGGAGGGCAAGCCGTGGATACTACGATTTTGGATCTTGCACAGCGCAACTATATTAGTAATGTATCTGCTCTTTTTCGTCGCAGACTGTTTGGCGAGCTTCCGGAATGGATAAATCAAGTTAGTACGTACGATTTGGCCATTCATCTTTTAAATGCGGCTCATGGACCTTTGCATTATATGAAAGCTCCAATGGCTGTCTATCGCCAACATTCAGCGGCAATATGGAGTCGTACGGGGCAAGAGAAACGTTGGGAGATTTCTATCCAGGTTCGTAAACTCTTAATAGCTCATTTTGCAAAGTCACGACCGGATGTGTCTGCTCTTCTTGAAGCGCATATACAGCGCATTAAAGCAGAACGTGAGTGTTTCTTTGCTGCACAGCGAGAGGGACGTAATTGGTTGGCAGGAGGGAAAAAGACATTCCTGCAGTATATGCTTTCAAAAGCACGTGCAATTGTTTCTTATTTTATCCCTGTGCCCCGCATTTAACAGCGCGATATACAAACTTTATATGAGCCCAAATGGCCTCACAAAAGCCATAATGCCGTACCATGATGAGGAAACGCTCTTTTAACGATGCTTTATGGTTGCGGGTGGTTAATCCCTCATCTAAATAATTGATAAGCACCTCGGGCGAATAAAAGCAGGAAGAGGCTTGTTTTAGATTGCGGATGCACCAGTCGAAATCCGAAGAAAAACGATACGAAAGATTAAAAGAAATTAGGAAAGAACGTTTTGCCCAAAAAGCTTGATGGCAGACGAGCATTCCTTTTTGGAAACTGCGCCATGAAAGTTCTGTTGGGGCAGTGTAGTGGCGATTGCCCACAAACTCCCCTTGTGCATCGACTAAAATAGTTTGTCCATAGAGGATATCAGGCCATTTTTCCTCTTCTCCCCCACTCTGTTTTTCCATTTTCTTTTCTATGGAAGTAATCATATTTTCTAGGGTATGCGAGGAGTGAAAACAATCTCCGGCATTTAAAAAGATCAGATAATCTCCCTTAGCGCAAAGCATCGCCTTGTTCATTGCATCATATAGCCCACGGTCGGGTTTTGAAATACAACGGCTAAACAACGTATCATAGCGTGCGGCGAGGGCCATCGTACCATCAGTAGAGGCTCCGTCCATCAGAATGTATTCTTTGTGCGGATAAGTCTGTGCAGCTACACTTTGCAAGGTTCGCTCAAGTGTGGCCTCTGCGTTGTAGGTGACGGTAATTATGGAGAAGGTAGGTTTGCTCATTGTTGTTTCTCTAATAGTAGTTTTGAGTATAAACCAATGTATTTTTTTGCAACACTTCCTTCGGAATAATGTGTTTCTACCTTCTGCACCGCCTCTGTAGAAAGAGATCGATAATTAGACTCTTTAAGTATCCAATAAATGCCTTTTGCAAAGTCGTTTGCCGATCGATAGGTGGCTACATATCCGTTTTGCAGATGATCGATCATTTCCGGAATTCCTCCTATTTGGAATCCGAGGCAAGGTACTCCGCAGGCCATTGCCTCCATGATGGTGTTGGGCAGATTCTCTTCGAGAGAAGGGGTAACGTACAGATCAACTGCATTGTATACATTCACCATCTCGTCTTCTTCAGCGATATAGTTGAGTGGATAGACCTCAAAAGGCAACAAAGGTTTTAATTCCTCGGAATTATGCCCGAAGACTACTACCCCGATTTCTTCTTTCAGCTCAGGGTGTTGAGAAGCCAGCAGTCGACAAGCTTCTACCAAGTAGTCGAATCCTTTTCGTTTGTCTGTGATCTTCACTGAGCCAAATAGGATAAGACGACGGTTAGCAGGTAAGCCTAATTTTTCGCGCGCTTCTTCCTTTGAAGATGGATAAAAAAGAGCTGTATTCAATGGATTCGGAATGCTCACAATTCGTTTATCGATCAATAAATCACTTTTCTCTGCTTCCGCTTTCAACCAATTACTACAAGTTACAAAGGTAAGTTGGGCATGCTTATAAATGATCTTTTTACGTTCAAAAGTACGTGCTGAGAGGTCGTTTGAGCCTCCTTTATATAGATACATGCAATGGTGGCAGTGCGTATGATACGAGGTACAGGTACGTGCATGGTGACAAATACCGGTACAGGGCCACATGTCGTGCATCGTCCACACTATCGGTTTGCCCGAAGCAAAAATGCGTTGTAGATTTCCTAATGAAAGGAATCCTTGATTCACCCAATGCAGGTGAATTACATCGGCTTCCTTGAATTCCGCAAAGTGAGTGATATCTGTCCCAATATTTGCAATGTCTACTGCAAAAAGATTCTCTTTTTTGAAATGATTGTGTACCCAGATGACTAACCTCTCTGCTATAAATTTAGCCTTTAGTTTCCAACTTTGTGGTAAACTAACTACATTTGGATTGGAGGTGCTTCGATCGCGTACCAGCATTTTTGCTTGTACGCCGTTTTGTTGAAGCGCTCCCATCAGTCGACTGGCAGCTACTGCTGCCCCACCGGTATGCTCCGAGGTATTTATAAGGAGAACTTTCATTGCAAATGGTGTTAGTTAACTTTAATTTAGTGTATCCGTATCGCTTTCTGAGGGGCGAGTACGAAAAACGAGCAGCCTTCTTCCAAGGAAGTTCCAAAGGAAAATAGGAATTGCGGCAAGCGGTTTAGCCCAGATGGGCAACACACCAAAATATTCTACTAAGATCCAGATAAACAGTCCGTTTAGGAAGAGCCCCACTAAGCCAATTAATCCTGTAGAAACGAATTCCAGTGTACGGCTTTTAAATTGTGACTGTTGGAAAATCCAATAACAGCTAATTACGTAATTCACAGCTAACCCTAGGATAAATCCTCCTGAAGCCGCCCATAGATAAGGTACACTCATGCGATACATCAGTAGATACATGGTACCCCAGTCGACTAAGTACGCAAATCCACCTACAAAAACATAACGGAAAAGTTGTATAAACAAGTTGTTTGTGCTATTAACTAGCGATTTCTTTGCAAGATGTTTTACGCGCATATTGAAGTTTTAAATTTCTTTTTAAATGTTTTTATTGCACTCCTAGTTTCTGTTTTGCTTTTTCACGGTCGAATTTTAGCAGATAAGTATCTGGCTCTACTTCTTGATGCACAATAGAAAACAATTCCATATTCTTTTGAATGGCAGGGAGCAGATACATTGGAGTAGAACTGTATCCAAGTTGATCGAGAATCACATAATCTGCATTCGATTTGATGAGTTCTTTAATCACTTCCTTGTCGTCTGAGGAATATTTATATCCGGCTACGCTGGTGCCAGAGAACATGTAGAACATGGCTGGTTTTCGCGAAACAACAACTGTGCTGGCCGGAAGGTTTATCTTTACTAATTGCCCGATATTAAAAAAATTACGGTAGTTAGGTGGATAGTCCGCTTCGTTGATTTTGTGTAATAATTGGAGATTGCTTTTTCCTGTAAACAAGAGTGGAGCCAATATCCAAGGCCATGTTTTAGCGGGTAAACCAATATTCTTCCCGAGCTTCATAAGGAGCGCACAAAGTCCGGTTAGCAATCCCATATTTAAGAAAGGTAGAATTGTTACGATATAGCGATTTTCGCTAGGTGTAGAGAAAATAGAGATGACTCCTAAAGTTGCTACGGTATAACCTAATAGAAGCCAACGGAACTTGCCGAATTGCCAAAATCCGAATCCGATGAGGCCTATTAAGATGAGTGCTAACAGCCATAAACCCATCGAGGTTGGTTCGTTATATTCTAAATTTATGTAAGGAACTATAGAGTTTGGAATCGCTTTTGAAACCAGCATGCTAAGTGTATCGAAGAATCTATCTATAATGCCTGAAAGGTCGAGCGATCCATTTTCCGGACGCCAAGGATTAGCTTGAGAGATTGATTCGAAATAACGGCTTTGTTCCATGCCCATCATCTTGTTGCGCAGCATCCAAGGCAAGCAACCCACCACAAAAAGTCCCGCTGTACTTACCGTTTCTTTCCATTTTTTTGTGCAAAGTAGAAAAAGAAGTACTCCGGCTACAAGGGCAATACCTTGGGTGCGGATATGATAACAAAAGACGAGTGCAAAAATAGCGATCCAATACCATCTATTTTTCCAGAAAGGTATTTCAACAGACGTGCTTTTGACATTCTCCTCATCTTTCTCATTTGGAGGGAATGCTCGATACAGCGCATAGAAAGCAAGAGCTGTAAAAAAGAAAAACGGCATTTCGCTCATCATAATCGTTGCGAAATGTAACACTCGTTCACAGAGTATCATGGCACATCCGGCGACAAAAGCCATTGATTTTTCAAATTTCGCACGACGCATTGCAAAGTAAAGCAGTAAAACACCTCCTAATAGGAAAAGACCATTCAGGCACTTTTGAGCTTGTACACTTTCTGTGAAGAATCGTATTCCGGCCATTAACAAAGGATAGCCGGGAGGGAAATTGTTTACAGGTTTATATTCAGGAGTCGAGATATCGCTATATCCGTGACCGGTTGCTATAGAAGTTGCGTTCATGTAATAAACGCAGTTATCACCATTTAAGTCGAGCTTTGAATCATACACATAGTGGAAAGCAAAAGCCCACACTACGCAGAGTAAAGCCGGGAAAAGCCAGTCTTGTAGTTTTACTGCATTCTTCATTGATTTTTTTGTTTGGTTTTTAGCGACAAAGATAATGATTTCCGTTTTTTCTAGCAAGGTTTTTCAAAATATTCGTAAAAGTTTTTTGGATAGTTGCAGTTGTTTTATCGTTTTTTGCCGAAACGTATCTCTTCTTTCAGAAAATCTTTGTATTTTTGTACCTGAATTGACTAATTGTTTGTAGCAAGTAGTTCCTTTCGAACGTAGAAACAATGGAAGAAAAACTAAAATATTTTGTAGAGCAACTCTGGCAAAGTCTGCTGAGTTGTGTGAAGATTGTGTTGAAGTCGAATGCTCATACGCCTGCTATTTCAGTAGAAAGTACTGATTTGGTGATTTTGGCGAATGGCCCTTCACTAAATAAAACATTGTCGGAACATGCTGATTTCTTGAAAGGGAAAATGTGGATGGCAGTGAATCATGCCGTAGAGTCAGACCGTTTTGAGGACATAAAGCCCCCACTCTATTTGTTGGCCGACCCGTTGTTCTGGATTGTTCCCGAATTTAAAGAACAAGTATTTGGAGCCATGGCTCGCAAAATAACCTGGCCGATGACGCTTTTCATGCCTGCGCGCGCTTACAAATATAAAGACCTGGAATGGCAACGTATTTTAGCTACGAATTCGAATATCCGAGTCGTTCGTTTCAATACCACTCCTATTGAAGGATTTACTTGGTTTGCAAATCGCATTTACCGTTCGGGATTAGGAATGCCTCGTCCGCATAATGTATTAGTAGCCAGTATCGCAACAGCTTTACGCATGCCTTTCAAACGCATTTATCTGGCAGGAGCCGATCATTCGTGGTTGCCGGAAATTAAGGTGACTGAGCAGAATGAGGTGCTGATGAATCAGAAACATTTTTATGATCATGCTACTTCGCAAGCAGAAACCGTAACGCAGGAAGATTTGAAGCCTGCTCGCTTGTACACCATTCTTCACCACATGTCGGTGACGTATAAAAGTTATTTCATCCTTCGCGATTTTGCTCGTTTTCAACAAAAGGAAGTAATCAATATTACTCCGGGTTCGTTTATCGATGCTTTTCCGCGACAACAGTTATAAAACAACCCCTATCCGTTTATTTAAACGTATTTTACAATGAACAGTCCCAAAGTAATAGCCGAAATAGGCTGTAATCATAAAGGCGATATGCAGATTGCCAAAGAACTAATCCTCACAGCCGCCACTTATTGCAAAGCGGATGTCGTGAAGTTCCAAAAACGCTGTAATCGCGAGTTGCTCTCTGCCGACGAATACAATGCACCCCACCCTAATCCGGCTAATTCGTACGGACAAACGTATGGCGAGCATCGTGAGTTTTTAGAGTTCACAGCCGAACAGCATGTGCAACTAAAACAATGGTGTGAGGAAGTTGGTATAATCTACTCCACTTCGGTATGGGACGTTACTTCTGCCAAGGAAATTACAGCCTTGCAACCGGCACTGATTAAGGTGCCTTCTGCCTGCAATTTGAATAAAGCCCTACTCGATTACCTATGTACTTATTTTCAAGGTGAAATACATTTGTCTTTTGGTATGACCTCGAAGGAAGAAGAAGAATTGATTGTCAGCTTCTTCGAAGAGAAAGGTCGGGCGAAAGATTTGGTGATCTATTCATGTACTTCAGGCTATCCTGTGCCGTTTGAAGATATTTGTTTAAATGAAATAACTCGTCTACGCACACAATATAGCGATCGCGTGAAAGCGATTGGTTTTTCCGGGCATCATCTAGGTATTGCAGTCGATTCGGCGGCAGTGGCATTAGGTGCAGAATGGATTGAACGTCATTATACGCTCGATCGTACTTGGAAAGGTACTGATCATGCAGCTTCTTTAGAGCCTGATGGAGTACGAAAATTGGTGCGCGACTGTCGAGCAGTGTATAAAGCATTACAATCCAAATCGGAAGATATTCTAGACATCGAAAAGGTGCAACGAGATAAGTTGAAAAAGAATCAAATACGCTGGAAATGAAGACTATAGCTTTTATTCCTGTGCGTGGAGGAAGTAAATCAATCCCGCTCAAAAACATCAAGCTGTTTTGTGGAAAGCCTTTGGTCTATTGGAACCTTGAGGCGCTTCAGAATGCGACATCAGTCGACGAGATCATCGTGGCTACCGATTCCGACGAAATAGAACGGGTAGCACTTTCTTTTGCCTTCCCGAAGGTAAAAATCTATCGTCGTTCTACTGAGAACGCTTGTGACACAGCGAGTACAGAGAGCGTGATGTTGGAATATTTAGCTAAAGTTGATTTGGCACCTAGCGATATCTTTGTATTGGTACAGGCTACTTCGCCACTTACTACGCAGCAAGATTTTGAGCAAGCCTTAACTCGTTATCATCAAGGAGACTACGATTCGATGTTGACTTGTGTTCGCAACTTCCGTTTCTTCTGGAATGCAGATGGTACGAGTAAGAATTACGACTATCGTAATCGTCCTCGTCGACAGAACTTCCAAGGGGAACTCATGGAGAACGGTGCTTTCTATCTGAATACGGTACAGAATATACTGGCTACCGGCAACCGTTTGTCGGGCAAAATTGGTATTTACGAGATGCCTGAGTATACGGCCACTGAGATTGATGAGCCGGATGATTGGACGATCCTTGAGAACTTGATGCGTCGCCATGTGCTGAGCAAGCGTGGGGGAGATGATTTCGCTACGAAAGCACGTCGGATAAAGCTTTTCTTAAGTGATGTGGATGGTGTACTCACGGATGCCAGCATGTATTATTCCGAGGCAGGCGATGAGTTGAAGCGCTTTAATACGCATGATGGCATGGGCTTTAATTTGTTGACACAGGCGGGTATTAAGACAGGTATTATTACCAGCGAGAATACTCAAATGGTAGAGCGAAGAGCCAAAAAACTAAAAATAGACTATCTTTATCAGGGTAAACGTGAAGGCGGAAAGTTAGCTGCAGCACACGATATTTGTCGACAGATGGGTATCACGCTTGAGGAGGTTGCTTATGTAGGCGATGACATTAATTGCTTGGACATTCTACAAGCAGTAGGTTTACCCGCTCATCCGGCCAATGCGGTTGATAAGGTGAAGCAGATCCCCGGTATCTTGTCATTGACGCGTAAAGGCGGCGATGGAGCAGTACGTGAATTTATTGAACGTATCTTAGGAGCAAAAGAGTAGGGCACTTATCCGATTTTCCAACACAGCTGCAGACTGAGGTCGGCTTTCTTTTTTCCATCAATTTGTTCTAGTCCCGACCCGATACTTTCGCGGTCGGAGTAGATGGTTTGTCCATATTTTATATAACAAGTCCATTTCGGTGAAAGGTTGTAACGCATCATAAAGGCTAGACGAGTGCCTTTCCCATAAAAACTAGGAGTGTAGAAGGAATATAATACGCCACGTTCATAGGAAGCGATGCGTGAAGCATAGTCATCGGTATGAAAGGTAGCATACGTGCAATCGAATGTGACTCGTTTACTGCGACTTTTATAACTGATGGTCTCACTCATAAGCCAACCGTGACTGGGAGAAATGCTTTGGGTGCCGACTTGAGTGCTTTGATAGCTCGTTTTAGAAGTGTATACAGAATTAAAAGTATGGTTTAACTGCAACTTAATACGGTGTGTGAGATAGGGCACTACTGCTTTCGTTTTATCTTCCGGTGAGGTATAATTCTTTTCTTTGTTTTTAAACCGATATGATGCGATAAAAATCGTTCTTTGTGAAGGAGAGTAGGTGGCTTGTCCCATGAACTCGTGGCCGCTTGAGGGGGCATCGATTTGGTAACGCAGCCATGGGAATCGGAAGAAGTCGACAAAACCGTTGATTTGCCAATGGTGTTTTAATGTCTTTTCGGCGCCAATATAAAATCCGTTCTCATTTTGTACAGTTCCTCCTTCGCTAAAGCTTTCTGCAAACAGATCTTGATAGGCTTTGTTGTAATTGCGATAGAGTAGGATGTATTGAAATCCGGGACTAGCTTGTACGCGAAGTATATGCAGCATTGCCGTTTTCCCATTATGATCGGAGGCAAACTCTCCCATACCTTGTAATCGCCCTTTTCGGAAGCGATAATCAGTGCTTATATTATGCCCTTTTCGGCCTCGGAAATAGTATTTATTGTATTCGTGATAGGTCGGATTGTAATAGGTGTTGAAAGTGTATTGTATGGCCGTTATTCCGAGCTGGTAACTGCTGCTTTGATAGTTATAATTTCCTCCTATAACTTTTAACGTTGCTACGTCTTTTCGCTCGATTTCTCGGGGAATGGTGTGTTTGCCGGTTTTACTGATAGTGGTGAGACAGCTGTCGTTCGCTATTCCATCAAGGGAACGGTTGGAATAAAAGGCCGAGAGTGTAGCATTTGGTTTTATTAAAAAGCTACCTCCAAAACCTCGAAAGTAATTATATTCGTCGGTGCCGGAATGCTTTTTAAATCCACCACGTGAGTTGGAAAAAGTGTTTAATATACTGCTTTTCCCGAATAGGAATTCGCTGCCTACACAGAGCCCTAAACCAAATGTAACCCGATATTTTCCAAGAGCAAGGGCTTTTAGATGGCCTCTATTACGAAGTAGAAAATAGAGGCCATAAGAATCGTATCCTTTCTTATTGGAACCTTTAAAAAATTCTTCACCAGCATCTTTTTCGGCGGTTAAGCCCCAGTATAATTGGTCTTTATAATGAAAAGCATAACGTAGCGAATGGTACCAACTTGGACCGAGATATTGTTTGTTGGGGTTATCGGAAAGTGTTGCTGCATCGTGCTGTTTGTATCCTTCTTTAGTATAGAGCGGCAGGTCGAGTCGGGTAGTGATTTCATGGTTCCCAAATCGGCACATCTCTTTGAATGCAGGGAATTGGCTCTCTTCCTTTAAGGGATGGAGTGTTACGTACGGAAGAAAGGTTTGCAGTGTTTTGTAGTCCATTTCGGGTACTAATTGCAATTCGTAAATACTTGCCATACCGTGGTTTACATAAATATATTCTAGTAGCTTTTCAATCTGAAGATCGCTAAGAAACGAAAATTCTTCTAGTTCCTCCTTGGTTGCAGTGTTGAGATCGAGAGGAGATTCTTTTTTTTCTTGAAGTTCTTCCAATTTGTTTTGCAGACTTTCTGCTACTTTGTAGCTATTATCTTCTTCGGGCTCTGATTCATCTAAGGTTTCTGTCTGATTTTCAAGGTCATCGTTATAATTATCTTCCGCAGTATGAGAGAGTTCTTGAATATCTTTTAGCCAATCCAGTCCTTCTTGTGAAATGTTTTGAGCTTCGACAGGAAGGATTAACCCGTTGAAAATCAGAAGTAAAATGATAGTCCGCATGCCGATTCAAGTCCAAGGTCGGAATGATGTGCAAAGCCAAGATTAAAGTCGAAGGTACTGAATGAAAGTCCTAGTCCAAGGGTGGGAGAGAGTGGTTTGCTGATGAGTCCTCCTCGCAGATAAAGGACTGAAAAGGGATGGTATTCTACTCCTATCTTTGCGGATAGTCCTTCTTCCGATTCTTTATCTACTTCTGCTTGTGTTATGAGATCCTCATTCAATTCATAAGCTGCTCCTACTATGAAAGACGAGGGTAGGGTGAGCTGGTTGTTGGGTGAATAACTGGTAGTTTCTTTTCCTATTTGAGTGCTGCTCTGAAGAGGATTTATAAGGAGTGCGGCTAGGGTTAGTCCTTCTACTTGAGGAACTTTATAGATCGCCCCGACATCGGCTGTAAGAAGGCCTTTGTCACTGTATTCTTCTGAATAGTGAAGGCGCAGATAATTTACTCTTACGCCGAGTGTCCATCCATCGGAAAGGGCTTTACTTACGTTTATTGCTCCTTTCATTTCGTTGTATTCTGTACATCCGTAATGGGAAAAATAAATGGCACCGTTAAGGTACTTGTTGGGGACTTGAGCCATCACGGATAGGGTAGACAACTCTTTCAGATCAAAGCGGTTGAGGTAGTTTGCCGCTATGTATCGTTTTTCTTCTATTGTGCTGAAAGCGGGGTTTGTAAATCCCGGAGTAATTGCACTGGTTTGGCCTAGTGCCCAGGCGCGTGCGTCGACAAAGTCAGTTTGGCTTTGTGCATGGAGGGGTGAGAGAGATAATAGGCTGTTAGTTAAGAAAATGACGATAACTAGAAAAAACTTAATATGCATTTTAGCTTTTAATAATTTAATTCTCTCGGTTTTTCGACTACAAAGTTAAGGCTTTTTTGTTAAAAGTGCTCTTTATTAAGTGTCTTTTTGCCATTTATTTTGAAAAAAGAAAATCTTCCTAGGAGTAAACTTTATTCTTAGGAAGATTTTAAAGAGTGAGTATGCGATATTAATGCGCTTCCAGCCAGTTGGCTCCCCAACCGCAATCTGCAACTAGAGGAACGTGCAAAGAATAAACTTCTTGCATCGACTCCAGTACGATTTGTTCTACTTTTTCTTTTTCATCGACAGGTACTGAGAAGTTCAATTCATCATGAACCTGCAATATCATTTTGGCTTTCAGCCCTTCTGCATCTAGGCGTTGTTGCACGTGAGACATTGCCACTTTTATAAGGTCGGCCGCACTTCCTTGAATAGGTGCATTAATTGCATTTCGTTCTGCATAGCCACGTACAATTGCATTCTTTGAATTGATATCCGGAAGATAACGACGACGTTGAAAGAGGGTTTCTACATATCCATGTTCGCGAGCAAATTCGATACTTTTATTCATGTAACTTTTTACCTGTGGGTAGGTTAGGAAGTAGTTGTCAATCAATTCTTTTGCCTCTTTCCGATCTACACCCATTCTTTCAGCCAAGCCGAAAGTGCTGATACCATAGATGATTCCAAAATTGGCTGTTTTTGCCTTTCTTCGCATGTCCTTTGTCACTTCTTCCAAAGGCACTTTATATATATTTGAAGCAGTGGCTGCATGAATATCTGCTCCGCTACGAAAGGCTTCAATCATGTGTTCGTCTTCGCTCAGATGAGCCATTATGCGCAACTCTATTTGGGAGTAGTCTGCACTGAAAAAGAGCTGTCCGTCATTTGGTATGAAGGCTTTGCGAATCTCTTTACCATCTTCGTCACGAATAGGGATGTTTTGTAAATTTGGATTACTAGAGCTTAAGCGTCCTGTAGCGGTTACAGTCTGATTGAATGAGGTGTGTATACGCTGAGTAGCTGGATTAATTAGCTTCGGAAGTGCTTCAATATAGGTACTGAGTAATTTCTTTAAGCCACGATAATCTAGTATCCTTTCCACAATTTCATGCTTCATTCGTAGCTTTTCTAATGTATCTTCGCTTGTAGCATACTGACCACTTTTTGTTTTCTTCGCTTTGGGGTCAAGTTTAAGCTTATCGAAAAGAATTTCTCCGACTTGCTTGGGAGAGGATATATTGAATTCGCCTTCTGCAAGTGTATAAATCTGCTGCTCTAAATCTTTCAGACGTATTCCATACTTCTTAGAAGTTATTTTTAGTGATTCTGTATCAATGCGAACTCCGTTTCTTTCCATTCGCGCAAGGACGGGCAATAATGGCATTTCGACATCTTTGCAAAGTTCATAAACATCTTGCTCTTTTAGTCCTTTTAGAAGTACGTGGTAGAGTTTTAACGTTACATCGGCGTCTTCGCATGCATATTGATAGACATCTTCTGGATTCAGGTCGCGCATATTTTTCTGTGCCTTCCCTTTTTCACCGATGAGTTCTTCAATATGAATGGTGCGATAGTTGAGATATACTTCTGCTAAAAAGTCCATGCCGTGTCGCCATTCGGGTTGAAGTATGTAATGAGCAATCATGGTGTCGAATAGAGGCCCTTGCAGTTTCACTCCGTAGTTTTCAAGAACGAGTAAGTCGTATTTCAAATTTTGGCCGACTTTGAGAGAATTCTTATTTTCGAACACTTCTTTTATTTCGTTCACAATTAAAAGAGCTTCTTCGCGAGAAGGAGGAACAGGGAGGTAAAAAGCTTCATTTTCTTTGATTGAGAAGCTCATTCCTACTAATTCTGCTGTAATAGGATTGATTCCTGTGGTTTCTGTATCTAGACTAAGAATTTCAGAAGTTCGTATTTTTTGAAGAAAAGAGAGCCTTTTCTCTTGATTATCAACAAGATGGTATTCTGTATGTAAGTCTTTTAACTGCGTGAGAATCGCGTATTTATTTTCGTCTGTGCTATTGGGTGAATTTTCTGCAATCTCATCTACTTTAAAAATGCTTGTTTGAGTCGCCTCTATATTAGTGTATGCCGATTCTGAGAAAAGATCTAATTGAGTAGTAGCTTCACCCTTTGAATTATTTCCTCTTTTTTTTGAAGTGGAGGTGGGTAGGGCGGAAGAATCTTCTTTAAGATTTTCCGAATTTTCACTTTTCAATGTTTTGAAGATTCGTTCGCTGAGGTTCCGAAATTCTAACTCGTCAAATAATGCGCGTAACTTTTTTTGATCGGGAGCCTCGCGAAGAAGTTCAGAAGGATTGAAGTCAATCGGTACATCAGTTTTGATGGTCGCTAAAAATTTTGAGAAACGAATCTGCTCTGCATTTTCTTCTACCTTTTTTTGCAATGCCCCTTTTAGCTGGTTTGTGTTTGCCAGTAGATTTTCGATGCTACCAAACTCGTGTATCAGTTTCACTGCTGTTTTTTCACCAACTCCTGGGCATCCGGGTATGTTGTCGGAAGCATCTCCCATTAATCCGAGCAGATCAATTACCTTTAAAGGAGACGAGATATCATATTTTTTAGCGATTTCATCGGGACCTAGTATTTCGAATTCTTTATCTCCATATTTTGGACGATACATGAAAACATTCGATTTCACCAGTTGACCGTAATCTTTGTCGGGCGTCATCATATAGGTTTTTAGCCCCATTTCACCAGATTTTTTCGCAATAGTACCGATTACATCGTCGGCTTCATATCCTGCAACTTCAAGTATAGGGATATGGTAGGCTTCTAGTATTTGTTTGATGTATGGTATTGCTTCTCGGATCCCTTCTGGAGTTTCCTCGCGTTGTGCTTTATATGCCGGAAAGGCTTCATGGCGAAAAGTTGGCCCTTTCGGATCGAAAGCGACCCCTATATGTGTGGGATTTTCTTTGCGAAGAACTTCTTCTAAAGTGTTTACAAAGCCTAGAATAGCCGAGGTGTTAAGCCCCTTTGAATTTATTCTTGGACTCTTTATGAATGCATAATAGGCTCTGTAAATGAGCGCATAGGCATCTAATAAGAATAGTTTTTCGTTTTCCTTCATTGTGAAATAATCTTTTTCGAGCGTAAAAGTACAAAAAAGAAGTCGCATTTCCACATTTTATTTGTACTTTTGTGCACAATTTGAAAACAAATGGACAAATTAGCTTCGATAAAAGCCCCTGTGGCCGATGAATTAGCGCAATTTTCTGCCCTTTTTTCCTCTACGCTTGTTTCGGATAATCCGTTGCTGCATGAGGTTCTCTCGCATGTAGCAAAGCGGAAAGGGAAGATGATGCGTCCTATTCTTGTAATGCTTATAGCTCGTCTTTTTGGGACGATTAATTCAAAAAGCTTGCATGCAGCAGTAGCCCTTGAGCTCTTGCATACGGCCTCATTAGTTCATGATGATGTGGTCGATGAGAGTTCCGAACGACGTGGATTACCTTCTGTAAATGCCATTTATAATAATAAAGTTTCTATTTTATCCGGCGATTACTTATTAGCTACGGCTCTTTTGCAGGCGGCTTGTACCGACAATGTGGAAATAATTAAAGTAATTTCATGCCTCGGTAAAAGTCTTTCGGAAGGAGAACTCTTACAGCTGAGTAGCGTAACCGACTCTGCTATTTCTGAAACAACTTATTTTAACATTATTGAGAAGAAAACAGCTGCTCTGTTTGCGGCTTCTGCAACGGTTGCAGCATTATCGGTAGGTGTTGGTGAGAAGGAACTGCAAGTGGCCACGAAGTATGGCGAAATTGTCGGTAGCTGTTTCCAAATTCGGGATGATATCTTTGATTATTATGATAAAGATCAGATAGGAAAACCTACAGGCAATGATATGCGTGAGGGAAAGCTTACGTTGCCTGCTATTTATGCTATAAATAAATGTGAGGGAAATCCTGACATACTTGCGCTTGTAGAAAAGGTGAAGCAGGAGAAGGCTTCTAATGAGGAAATTCAGAAGCTAATTAATTATTCTATTCAAGAAGGGGGCATTGAATATGCATATGATACCATTGAACGAATGCGCACTGAGGCTATTAACTTGCTTGACTTTTTTGAGGATTCAGAAGTGAAGAAAGCACTTGCTGATTATGTCGACTTTGTGTCTGAGCTTACAATCTAGCATTGTTTTTTTTGAGCTTTCTGCCTTATAAAAAGGTATTCGCTCTTCCATAGAAATATCATTATATCTATTTCCTGATAAAAAGAAATATTCCTACCAAAGCGCCTCTTTTTAGTATGTTTGTATCGTGTAAGTAAAAAATAAAAGAGAGTATGTCAAGTAACTTATTCGACACATTCTCTTTTATTATAGCAGCTTTGAAAGGTCCTCTTTTAGAAAAACTTTGTTTCTTCTCCGGTGATTTCGCTTAAAAGTAGGTTTGCCAGTCGGCTGGTACCTAGTCTGAATAGCTTGTTGGTAAGCCATTCTTCTCCTAATACTTCTTTCACGATGGTATAATACATAATTGCATCACGAACGGTGTTAATGCCTCCTGCGGGTTTAAAACCGACTTTCCGATTACTCTGTTTATAATATTCTTTGATAGCCTGGCACATTACATAGGCTGCTTCGGGAGTAGCTGCCGGATTTTGCTTGCCTGTAGACGTTTTTATGAAATCTGCTCCTGAATACATGGCAAGTAGAGAGGCTTTTTTTATGTTTGAGGCACTGCCCAATGCACCAGTTTCAAGGATTACTTTTAGATGTTTGTCTCCACAGGTAGCTTTTATTTCTTCGATTTCATCGCATACTGTTTCGTAATCCTCGCTCAGAAATTTACCAGCACTGATTACAATGTCGATTTCCGTTGCGCCTTCATGTAGACAGAGCGCGGTTTCTGCTATTTTTACTTCGATAAATGTTTGTGAATGTGGAAAGCCTGCACTTACTGCTGCTATTTCTACATCGTCTGCTTCAAGAGTATCGCTTACCGTTTTTACCATAGAAGGATAGACGCAAATAGCTGCTACGTTTTCTAATTCGCCAAACTCTTCTACAAATTGATTCACCTTTTCAGTGAATTTCATTACTTTTTCTTCTGTGTCGGTAGTACTTAATGTGGTAAGATCAATGCAATGGAAAAGAAGCTTTTTTACTGCAAATGTATCATTTCCGCTTAATTTACTTGCAATAAGTGCTTCTACCTGCTGGCGAATTGTTTCGTCGTTTAGATTGGTGTTGTATTTTCCAATCACTTCATCGTATTTGCTTTTCTCAACTTCTTCGTGGGTATGCATAACTATTTTAATTTAGGATTGTTTATATGTCGATCTTTATCTCTTTTAGTCTTTTTTTCGAGGCTTTTCTTGAATTCATCTTCTAGGTTTATTCCTGTTTGATTTGCTAAACAGAGTACGACCCAAAGGATATCTGCCATTTCCTCTCCCATTTCTACCTTTTCATCGCTTTCCTTAAATGATTGTTCGCCATATTTGCGTGCAATTACTCTAGCCAGTTCACCGACTTCTTCTGTGAGTATACACATATTGGTTAGTTCATTGAAATAGCGTACTCCATAAGTCTTGATCCATTGATCGACCATCTTTTGTGCGATGGGTAGGCTTATTCCTTTGTCTTGTTCTGCATTCTCATTCATTTTACTTTTTTTGAATGTTACTTTATTCTAAGAAAATTTATTCTTTATTCTTGCTGTCCATAAGTATCGTCACAGGTCCGTTATTTAGTAATTCGACTTTCATATCTGCTCCGAATATTCCTTTTTCTACCGATTTTCCAAGTAACTCTGAGGTGATCTGGCAAAAACTTTCGTAGAGAGGAATTGAAATTTCGTGCTTTGCGGCTTTGATATAACTAGGGCGATTCCCTTTTTTGGTAAGTGCCATTAATGTAAATTGACTGATAATTAAAATACCTCCCTTTTCATCGACTATACTACGGTTCATAACTCCGTTTTCATCGTCAAAAATGCGAATGTTTACTATTTTCTGTGCCAGCCAATCTACATCTTTTTTTGTATCTTTCTCTTCGATGCCGACTAATACTAATAGGCCTTCTTGTATGGCTCCACAAATCGCCCCTTCGACTTTTACAGAAGCGTGCGATACTCGTTGAATTACTACTCTCATAATGGGGCAAATTTACGTATATTATTTGAAATAATCAAGTGCTTTTTCGATTTATTCAGCTTCTTCCGATTCTTCTTTTAGTGCCTTTAGAAGGATCTGAGCTTTTGCATACCCAACACACTCTGTAAGTTCTGTTTCAGTGGCGTCAGAAATGCGTTTTACGCTTTTGAAGGTTTTTAGTAGCGTTTGCCGTGTTTTTTCGCCTATACCTTTTATAGAATCGAGCTTCGATGAAGTCTGTTGTTTACTCCTTTGCTCTTTGTGGAACTGAATTGCAAAACGATGTACTTCATCTTGTATTCGTTCGAAGAAGTGAAAGAGTGGGGTTCCTGTTTTTAAACCGATATTAATCTGCGGAAAGCCAAAAAGGATTTCGCTAGTTCGATGTTTGGGCCCTTTTACAAGTCCTAGAATTGGAATTTGAAGGTGTAGCTCGTCTTCAATAACTTCTCTCATCGATTCCATTTGCCCTTTTCCGCCATCGGTTAAGATAAGATCGGGCAGCGTGCCTTCTTCTACAATCCGTGAATAGCGACGTCGTGCAACTTCTCTCATAGAGGCGTAATCATCTGCACCGATAACGGTTTTGATGTGATATTTTTTATAATCATTCTTCGATGGATTGGCGTTTTTAAAAACAACACATGCTGCCACGGGGTTGGAACCTTGTAAGTTCGAGTTGTCGAAGCATTCTAGTTGGAAAGGAGGCTTTTCCATTTTAAGTAGTTCTTGTAGCTCTTTCATGAGCCGCATACCTCGTTGCTCAGGGTTTAATTTCTCGGCCTGTTTTAAGCGGTCGGCTTTATATTGCTTTACATTGAGCCTCGATAGATCAAGTAATTTCCGTTTTTCTCCACGTTGTGGAACTGTAAAAAACACGTTTTCTAAGGAGAATTCAGGTTCAAAGGGCACTATTATTTCTCGGGAAGAACTATTATAACGTGCACGCATTTCGGTAATACCAAGCTCAAGCAGCTCTGTTTGCGTTTCAGCTAGCTTTTTCTTATATTCAAATGTAAAAGCTTGTGTGATGCATCCACTTACTATGTGTAGATAATTAATATAGGCACTCGTTTCATCGTCTTCAATAGAAAAAACATCCACGTTGTTTACTTCTTGACTTACGATTTCTGATTTAGCCTTATAGTTTTCAATGAGTTCGTACTTTTCTTTTAGTAGTTGTGCCTCTTCAAATAGCAATTTGCTTGCCAAAACATTCATTTCTTGGAGGATTTGGCGGCTTATTTCGCTAGTCTCGCCTCTTAAAATGCTCTTTGCTTGTTCTACTCTTTTTTGATATTCTTCCGATGAAATGGATCCTACACATGCACCATCGCATAATTTGAGATGGTATTTCAGGCAAATTTTATACTTTTTTTCGGCAATTCCTTTGCTTGACATCGATATGGAGCAGGGCCTGATCTTTAAAAGGTGATGAATAAGTTCTAATATAGCGTACATCGAGGGTAGATGTGTGTATGGGCCATAATAGAAAGCTCCCTTTTTATCGATATTCCTCGTTTTAAAAATACGTGGAAATTCTTCTTTGGTGACTGCGATGTATGGATAGGTCTTATCATCCTTTAATAATACATTGTAATGAGGTTGATGTTGCTTTATAAGATTGTTTTCTAGTAAAAGAGCATCTTGCTCGCTGTTTACAACGATATATTTAAGATCGCGAATTTTTGTAACCAATAAACGTGTTTTCGCAGAATCGTGTTCCTTCTGAAAGTATGATGAAACCCTTCGTTTTAGATTCTTTGCTTTTCCTACATAGATAATTCTTCCCGTATCGTCCAAGTATTGATAAATTCCTGGTGATTCGGGAAGATTCTGGATTAACCCTTTTAGATAGTCTTGGTATTTTAAAGCATCCATTTAGCTATGTACTTCTTTTATTCTAAAAGGAAAGTCCTTTTAGAATTGCAAAATAGTTTCGATGTTGGCGTCTTTAGGAAAAACTTTTCGGCCTTCTAAATCGACAAGCTCGATAATAAAGTTTGTGTAGATCTTCTTTGGATTGAAATGCTTCATCAATTTATAAGCGGCCATCATTGTTCCTCCTGTGGCTAAGAGATCATCGTGCAACAATACTATATCATTCTCATCGATTGCGTCTTTGTGAATTTGGATGCAGTCAACTCCGTATTCTTTCTCATAACTCTCTTCAATCGTTTCTGCAGGCAGTTTGCCAGGTTTACGTATAGGTACAAATCCAGCATTGATGCGAGTGGCTAAGATAGGGCCCATAATTAGTCCGCGTGATTCAATTCCTACCACTTTGGTAATTCCACGATCCTTATATAATTCATACATCATGTCGCTTAAAATTTGCAGGCATTCGGCATCCTTAAATAGGGTAGTTACATCTTTGAATTGTATGCCAGGAATTGGAAAATCTGGCACGTTACGAATGCTCTTAATGAGCTTTTCTTTGTTCATATTCAATCTTTTATGAAGTTAAAGTTTATGCATTTGTTTCACGTGGAACGTGCTTATTTTTGTGCGAGAACTAACAGGACATTGATGTCACTTGGAGAGACTCCTGGAATCCGGCTAGCTTGTGCAAGAGTCTCCGGATTGATCCTTTCGAGCTTTTGTCGAGCTTCGGTTGAGAGGCTTTGAAGTTCAGCGTAGTTGAATTTGTTTTTAATCTTAATGTTCTCCAAGCGTTGCATCTTTTGAGCAATAAGCTTTTCGCGTCCGATGTATCCCGCGTATTTTATTTGCACCTCTGTGGCTTCTATGATTTCGTCCAGGCTCAGGTCTGTTTCTGTGGAAGATATTAGTTTTAGCTTTTCAATTTCCTCTGAGAATGAAGGAACCAATTCTGCAATAGCATTCAAAGAAACTTGTGGTCGCTCAATTAGATCGATAAGTTTACAGCCATGTCGAAGTGCGGTTGTTCCTAATTTTTCAAGGCCTTCATTTATGGATGCTGGTTTAATACTGCAGTTTTGTGCGAATTCAATTAGATGATTCACTTGTGCTCTCTTCTTTTGTAAGAGATCATATCGTGTTGACTTGGCCAATCCTAGTTCGTAAGCAATTGGAGTAAGGCGAGCATCGGCATCGTCTTGTCGAAGTAAGATGCGATATTCTGCACGCGAAGTGAACATACGATAGGGCTCATCGACTCCTTTTGTTACAAGATCATCGATAAGTACTCCAATGTATGCTTCGTCTCTAGCTAATAGAAGCTGTGAAGAGTTTCCTCCTTTTTCGGGGTTGCGTGAATCCATCATAGAAGAACTTCCTGCCTTTAATGCAGCATTTGCTCCAGCAATGAGTCCTTGTCCTCCGGCTTCTTCATATCCGGTCGTGCCATTTACCTGTCCGGCAAAGAACAGCCCGTCTACTTTTTTGGATTCCAATGAATGGGTGAGCTGTGTTGGATCGAAATAGTCATATTCGATTGCATATCCGGGGCGATAAAGAACTATATCACGAAATGCAGTAACCTTTTTTAAAGCCTCCAACTGGATCTCCATAGGGAGCGAAGATGAGAAGCCGTTTAGATAAAGTTCTTGACTTGTTTCTCCTTCCGGCTCTAAGAAAAGTTGATGTTGATTGCGTTCTGAAAAGGTTACGATTTTTGTTTCTATGCTAGGGCAATATCGTGGCCCGATGCTTTGAATTTGTCCATTAAAGAGCGGAGAGTCGGGTAGTCCTTCCCGTAAAACCTGATGAACTTCTTCATTTGTGTAGCAAGTCCAGCATGGGCGTTGAATTAACGACTGTGTTCCTTGGTTGGGAAGGTATGAAAATTTATGGAAATCAGTTTCGCCTATTTGCGTCTCCATATCCTCAAAATGAACGCTTCGTGCATCAATGCGGACAGGAGTACCTGTTTTCATACGTCCTTGTACAATGCCATGCTGAGTAATGGATTCTGTTAGTTTGTAAGCAGCGGGTTCAGCAATGCGTCCTCCTTGTACCTGCTTTTTGCCAATGTGCATAAGGCCATTTAGGAAAGTGCCTGCAGTAACTACCACGCATTTCGTATGAAAAGTGACTCCCCAGATTGTTTTTACGCCTATAACTTGTTGGTCTTTTACCAAAAGCTCATCTACAGTGTCCTGCCAAATGTGAAGGTTGGGGATGCTTTCTAGCATAGTACGCCAATTCCAAATAAATTTCCCGCGATCACATTGCGCCCTAGGGCTCCACATGGCAGGCCCTTTTGAACGATTTAGAAGGCGAAACTGAATAGAAGAGAGGTCGGTTACTAATCCCATATATCCTCCAAGCGCATCAATTTCGCGTACAATCTGTCCTTTAGCAATACCACCTACCGCGGGGTTGCAGCTCATCTGCCCAATTTTGTTCATGTCCATGGTAATAAGGCAAGTCTTTGCGCCTAAATTTGCTGCTGCAGAGGCTGCTTCACAGCCCGCATGTCCAGCACCGATTACCACCACATCGTAAGAGAAATCCATACGTCGTCAATTCATTATTTGCTGCAAAAGTACTCATTTTTTCCGGGATAACGAGTAAAAGATATAAAATATTCGTATCTTTGTAACCGAATGACCTTATATAAAAGCAGTGATATTCGATTTGCATACCCATTCCAGTCAGTCCAATCCTAAGGCTATTCAGTCGATCTGTTTGGCCTCAATGCCATTTCACGAGGCCTTAATTTGGAAGCCTGAACTAGGTCAATATTATTCGGTGGGCATACATCCGTGGAACCTTCCTTTGTTGCAATGGAACGAAGAGGCTATATCTCGTGTGTTAGCTGTCATGGAATATCTAGCTACTTATAAAGAAGTTGTAGCAATAGGCGAAGCAGGGCTCGATAAGTTAAGAGTAACCGATCGCGTAGAGCAGCAAATTTGTGTTCAGTTATTGTTGCGTCAAATTCAGATCTCGGAAGCATCAGGTAAGCCGCTTATTCTTCATCTTGTGAAGGGCCAAGATGATATTTTAGCGTTACGCAAAAAACTTCATCCTTCTCAGCCATGGATCGTCCATGGTTTCCGAGGCAAGCCAACTCAAGCATCTCAATTGTTGGCTGCCGGAATAGAAGTTAGCCTTGGCTTGCATTTCAATCCCTCTACGGCTCGTTTTTTGCCCGCTGAGAATTTGTTTCTAGAGACCGATAATGCAGGCGTTGATATTTACGCGATTCTCGATGCGGTTGCAAAAGCAAGAGGAGAGGATAAAGAGGTTGTTAGTCAAATTATTAACGATAATATCCTGCGCGTTTTTCATCTTCCTTCTAGTTGACATTCTAGAAAAAGCATAGCAGGAAATATAAATTCAAATTAAGTGTGTCTTGCAAAGCATCTAAATAAACTTACTAGATAAATCAGTTTTCCGTGTTAAGGTTCTATCTTTTTTCTCTTTTAATAGTGTTTGTCCATGAGTGAACAATGTTTTTATACGCTTAGTTTCCTTATTATAAGTTATTTATATATTTTCATGCTCATTTTGTTTGTCCATCAATAATTTTGCAAAGATTGTTCGGAAATACTAATTTTGCAGAGTCGAAAGACTTTAGACTAGCGCTACTAAGGGTGTCGGCAAAATAACAAAAATGTGTAACGTATTAATCTCTAATTAAAATGAAAACTTACAGAACCTATTTATTACAGAGCTTTCTCTTAGCAGGAACAGTTATGAATGTCTCTTGTGCCAGTGCTCAGACAATTGGACTTGATGCAATGTCTGTAGTAAGTACCTCCTCTATGGTAAATGGCAATTCCATGTTAACCTGTCGTCTCTCTGCTCTTACCGACACTGTCGATTTTCCATTAAGCCAGTTGATTGAAGAACCCGAAATTATACCGCTTGATACCCGCGATGAAGCTCAGGTACAAGTCAACTCAGGAGTCACTCAAACCGATTCTCATATATTGATATGGGGGCGTGATCAAGTTCCTTTTAAGCTTTTTGATCGGAAAGGAAAATATATTGCTTCTATACCACAAGTTCGTACCGGAGATCCTAATCGAGCTTCTGAGATGAAGATTGCAATGATTTATGATGCAGAAATTAATGAAAGATCTGGGCGCGTATACCTTGCTACTTGGCCTTATATTAGCCTATTCTCTTGCAATTTAAAAGGCGGAGATTTGCAATTTCATCCCACAAAAGATATTGGAACGGTGGGTAAGGGAGTGATTCATGTTGATGGTAATCAGATTTCGGTAATGGGTGTCTGCTTTGGAAATATGCCCTATCAGGCATGGACACAAAGTGCAGATGGAAAGACCATCTTTAACCGTGTGCAAGCTCCGTGGCTAAATGTGCCTAATAATAATACTTATGGAGCTAGTTTCAGTAATGAAATACTCCATTATAACAACGTAGATGCAGTAGATATGAATTATCTCACTTGGGATAATCGTCCGGATACCCTTTATCATTATGACACAAAGAAGGGAGTTCTCATTCCACGCTTTACGCTTGATCTTGAAGGCCAAAAAGCGATAACGTTGCGTTGTTTTAATGAACTTCCTCATCATATATTGGGCAGCATTTCTGGAATAAAGGTAGAAGGAGGGAATGCCAGCAATTTAGAGGGTGTTGGCTATATAGTAGAAAAGTCTACGGGTAAAGGAGCTTTTGTGCATTATTATGATGATTATTTAGGACTAGGACTCTATAGCCCTAGCTTTTCTGATGGCTATTATTCTTTTATATGTACTGCATCTCAGATGAAATCGATATTAACCTCTAGACCCAATCAAACTCCTCTTCATAGTGCTTGGGTAAAGAAAAACGCAAGTTACCTTAAAAAAATAACTTCTGAGGAAGATCTCTTTCTGGTGCGTGCTAAAATTAAGAAATAAAAGTTCTACGCTTCCTTATAACCTCCTTAAAATTCTATGTTAAAACGTATTTCATTCTATATTTTGTTTCTGCTGCTTTCTTTGGGATTCATACTAGGCTTGCTCTTGCTGAGTCGCCAGAGAATCCCCTCGAAAGCCGCAGATCAAGATACACTCTCGACCTTGCAGCCAAAAGCGTCACCGGATTCTGTGCTTGGACGAGAGCAGTGGCAGAGCGATGTGCGTCATGACAGCATCCTGTCCTCTTTAGAGAAACAGGGCAAATATAAGAAAGCATTGAATTATTTACAGGGAGTTGAGCGTCGTAGAGGAGGCCCCTTCTCAACTCCCTTTTATCTCCTTTCGAAAGGAAATATCTACTATGCCGCTCACGACTACGATTCCGCAAGTCATTATTATAATCTTGCCAGTACTTCCATAGATACTCATATTGCAGCTGAAGCACACCGTCGTATGTGCCTTCTAGAGGCAGCCAAAGGAAATTATAGGCTAGCTTATCAATTCTATAATTATTACCATGAACTCTTGAATCTTGATCTTTCGCAAGAAGAGAGCCGTGACCTTTACATAAAGTATAAAGAAGTACAAATGCAGAATCAGGTAGCTAATCTTGAACTTTCAAAGCGATGGCGTGAAGTCTGGTTGCTTGTGTTGAGTCTGGCATTTCTCATAACCGGAGCCGGTGCGTATATTTATTATTCCTACCATCGCCGTAAAGAGCAGGAGCGAAATTTGAAAGCCGAAGCATTGCAGCTAAATCAAGAAAATAAGATGCTCAAGCAAGCCGAAGAACTTCAGCGATTGCGGAGAAACGAAGCCGAGTTACGTGAAAAAGAAGCAATGCAGCGTGAATCCTTGTTCCGTCGTATGAGTGCCATTCATAAAATTCCTTCTTTAGGAAAAGAAGGAGAGTGCCAAGGAAAGATTCTGCTTACCGATTTCGACTGGGAAGAAATCCGTCAAACAGTCGATGAGGGATATTATGGCTTTACCCTTCGACTGCAAAAAGATTTTGAGGAACTCACCCTTAGTGATCTTCATTTTTGTTGTTTGCTAAAAATAAATGTCAGCCTGCAAGATCTCAGCGATATTTATTGCATTAGTAAAACCAGTATCAGCAAGAAAAAGTTTCGTTTGAAGCGTGATAAATTCCATCTTAGAGAATCCGATTTATCGCTCGATGATTATCTTCGAGCATATTAATTTATATTCAGAGTGGAGACAATTTACTACAAGGGTATCCCATCGTTCGCCTAAAAAACGCCTAAAATTTTGTTCTTATCATCAGAAAGTTGTATCTTTGTCGCCATTAAAAAAGAAACATTGATGAACTTTGTAGAAGAAATTAGATGGCGTGGCATGTTACATGATATCATGCCGGGGACTGAAGAGCTATTGTTGAAAGAACAAGTGGCAGGCTATGTAGGTATTGATCCTACCGCCGATTCATTGCATATAGGGCATCTTTGCGGTGTAATGATGTTACGTCATTTTCAACGTTGTGGACATAAACCTATTGCCTTGATAGGAGGAGCTACCGGCATGATCGGAGACCCTTCAGGAAAAAGTGCGGAGCGAAATTTGTTGGATGAAGAGACCCTTCTTCACAATCAAGCTTGCATCAAAGCTCAGTTAGAAAAGTTTCTCGACTTTGAGAGTGGAGCATCGAATAGCGCTGAACTTGTGAATAACTACGATTGGATGAAGAATTTCACCTTTCTCGATTTTGCAAGAACGGTAGGCAAGCACATCACCGTGAATTATATGATGGCCAAAGATAGTGTGAAACGTCGTCTTAATGGCGATGCTCGTGATGGTCTTTCCTTTACAGAATTTACATATCAACTCTTGCAAGGATACGATTATCTTCATCTGAATGAGGTTAAAGGCTGCAAACTTCAAATGGGTGGCTCTGATCAATGGGGCAATATCACTACCGGTACAGAGCTGATTCGCCGTACCAATGGAGGAGAGTGCTATGCATTAACCTGTCCTCTTATCACGAAAGCCGATGGTGGTAAGTTCGGAAAAACCGAAAGCGGCAATATTTGGCTCGACAAGCGTTACACCTCACCTTATAAGTTCTATCAATTTTGGTTGAACGTAAGCGATGCCGATGCGGCTCGTTACATCAAGATCTTTACCTCTATAGAAAAAGTAGAGATAGAAGCACTGATTGCTGAACATGAGCAGGCTCCCCATCTTCGTTTATTGCAAAAACGTTTAGCAGAAGACGTAACCGTGATGGTACATAGTCGCGAAGATTATGATGCAGCAGTAGAAGCGAGCGGAATCTTGTTTGGCAATGCCACAAGTGAAGCGCTTCGTAAACTAGATGAAGCTACTCTTTTAGCCGTTTTTGAAGGAGTTCCTCAATTTGAAATTAGTTTAAGCTTGCTAGAAGCGGGTGTAAAAGCCATTGATCTGTTTACCGAAGATGCAGCTGTATTTGCCAGTAAAGGTGAAATGCGCAAGATGGTACAAGGTGGAGGCGTACAAGTGAATAAAGAGAAATTGAGCGATCCTGAGCGACTTATCGATGCCGCCGATTTATTGAATGGAAAATACCTTTTAGCACAGCGCGGAAAGAAAAACTACTTTTTATTAACTGCAAAATAGCAATAGTGGCAATAAAAGTCCTAAAAAAAGCAAAAATATTTGGATGGGTCAGCAAAGAGTCGTATCTTTGCACCGCTTTCGAGAGAAAGTAAATAGAGTAGGTCTCATGGTGTAATGGTAGCACAACAGTTTTTGGTACTGTTTGTCTAAGTTCGAATCTTGGTGAGACTACATATACTCATAACCCCTTTCTTTTAGAAATATAAAAACCCTTGCTGCTGCAAAGTTGTGAGGGATTTTTCTTTATATATAGTATGAATCAACTTTCCGGCTTTTTATATGCCCTTTTTTCGAGTGCCGCTTTCGGCTTTATTCCACTGTTTGTAGTCCCTCTTCAGCAGAAAGGGATGGATACAGTTAGCATCGTGTTCTATCGACTGTTCTCTAGCGTATTGGCTACTATGTTGCTGCTTTTACTGCGGAGAAAATCATTACGAATCAATAGTCGTCAGCTTCTTCTTTTTGCTTGCCTATCTTTCTTCTATGCGGTCAGTGCACTTTTTCTATTGGCTTCTTATCAATATATTCCGAGTGGGGTAGCTACTACCATTCACTTTCTTTATCCTGCCTTTGTTATTCTTCTTTCAGCCTTGCTTTTTAAAGAATACATTACTCGTGTAACATTACTTCTTCTACTATTGAGTATTGTTGGCATTTCATTACTCAGCCTTAGTGGTGTGGAGGGAGCTATCAATCCAATAGGTCTTTTTATGGTACTACTTACAGTGTTTTCTTATGGTAGTTATCTTGTTCTTTTTCAACGGTCAGCGGTTAAGAAAGTTGATAGCCTGGTCAGTACTTTTTGGATTCTGCTTTTCACATTACTCTTTTGTTCCATTGCTGTTCTTGTTATTCAGGGGCATTTGTCTCCAATTTCTAATATTAATGATGCTGTAAATTTGGCTTTTTTAGGCGTTATACCCACACTTGTTTCGAATCTTTTTCTTATTTTAGCCATTCGGCGAATCGGTAGTACTTATACTTCCATGCTAGGTAGCATGGAAGCCCTCACTGCAGTGGTTCTTGGAATTTTATTTCTTCATGAACATCTTGCCGTTTTTCAGTGCCTAGGTGCGACTCTTGTACTTGTCTCTATTGCTCTTATCATATTAAGCCAAGCTCTAGCTCGTAGACTTCATAGAAAAGACTATGTTAAATAATAATAATAAAAGAGAACAACCACTTGTTGCTGTAAATAAATACTTATATTTGCAACTAATATTCTGCTTATACAGAGTTCGTCAAATCGGCACATTAATTATATAAACTTCTAATATACTCATGAATAAGGCGTTTTTTGGAATTCTTTACTTATTGTATAAGATTACTTAAGGAGGAGCATTTTTTTTATTGTTCTCCTTTTGGAAGTTGATATAGAACCTTATTTACAAATATACTATTAACTAAACTATTTTCTTTATATGAAAAACAAACTACTTACTTTTTTAGTGGCGTTAGCTGTTAGTGCAGGTTCCTCAGTTGAAGTTCAAGCTGCTATTTCAGGTCTCTCAATGCCGATTCAGACACCAACCGACGTGACGAGCACCTATTTTACAAACGCTGATTGTTCTAGCTCAACCGGTTGGATTCTCTCTAAACCAACAGTTAGTGGTAAAACTTTTAGTACTGCATTAACTAGCGGTACTATGGAGTTTTGGGCAAGTGATTTAGGGCTAGCCCAGTTAAATGCGCAATTGACTAATACTACTACGATTCCAGATGGAGTTTATCGCTTAACTGCTAATGCGTATAATCGTACTAGTTTGGATAAAGTAACAATGTATCTTTATGCAGCAACTGCTACAGATGAATATGATGTTGGGCTGAAAAAACTCACGCAAAATTCGATTTATACGAGTGGCTCAGCAACTGGAGGCGCTCCTAATACATTAGCACAGGCGAGTGCAGCTTTCGCGGCTGGCGATTACTTAAATACGATTGATAATATATTGGTTGTCGGTGGAAAACTTTCAATCGGTGTGCATACTTTAGGCAAGCTTTCAGGAGATTGGACTGCTTTTGATAATTTTAAGCTATATGATTTAGGAACTAGTGGAGTATCTAGTGTACTTACTAACCTTATTCAACAAGCAAATGCCTCTGCTGATTTAAATTATTCAGGGAAATCAGCTCTTCAAACAGCAATTTCTGTAGCTGGAGCTGCACTAGCTGGCACTCCTGTAGTAAGTGATATAACGACTCTTCAGTCTGCTATTAAAACCTACAAATTAACACAAGAGGCTTCTGCTTTGACCCCGGTTGATATGACTTATTTAATAAACAATCCTGGTTTTGAAAAAGGTTATACAACTTCTTTGGTAACTAGCAATGGAGGCTATAATGCGCCTATAGGTTGGACCATGACTTATGGAGATACGCATACTAATAATAATGCTATGATTGCAGGACCCGATGTTAATATTATAGGTAATGGGAATAATATGACTTCAGTCCCTAGCGAAGGCAATCTTCAAACTTTTATCCGTTTGAGATGGACAACTGGATCAAATATAAAATGTTCACAAACCGTTAGCTCTTTGCCGGCTGGTCGATATAAATTAAGTGTTGATATGAAACTCAAAGATGCAGGGACTTCGACCACTGCTAAATTTATTGGAACAGTAGGGGGAACTACTGTTATAAGTAAGTCTCCTACAAGTACAACTTATACAACTTATAACTCGGACGCGTTTGACGTTTTGGATAATGCATCGCTTACTTTGGCTCTAGATGTAACTCAGAGTGGGGCTAATGAGGCTTGCGCTTTTTTTGATAATGTGAAACTTACTTATTATGGTGATCCACTTGCAGCTGCTGTTGCGGAATATGATGCAGCCAAATTGGCCGCTCAAACTGCCTTTACTAATGCAACTTTAGACGTTGTAAAAACTCAATTAACAACCGCTATTGATCTTTCTGTTGATAAAACCTCTTTGTCAGAATTAAGTGCAGCTGTTACTCAATTGAATGCAGCCATTGCAGTTGCTAATAAGGCTGCTTTGTTTGTTGACAAAAATGCAACAGCAGTTATAAGTAACCCAAGCTTTACAAGTAATGTTTCTTCTTGGACTACTACTGATGTAACAAATAGCGCAAGTTATAGTATGAAATCGACTGCTGCTGAGCAATATAATGCTGCACAGGGAGGCTATTTCGATGGCGGAAACTGGGGCGGAACCGGCTGGAGTAGTACAACTTATCAAGATCTTCCAAATCTTCCTGCAGGTACTTATACACTTCGATTTGCAGCTCGTGCCTCAGCTGGTGTAACAATGACTCTTTTTGCATCTGTGGATGGTGGAGTTACAAAAATTTCATCTGCGGTACCGGCATTAGAGGCTGCAGCCAATACTGGTAGCTTGGGACATGGTTGGAGTTGGGTCGGCTTGACGGTTGATGTGGCAAGCGGACAGACACTGCGTATTGGAATGCAGGCTTCTACAGCAGGTCTTCATCAATGGTTGAGTATGGACGAATTCTCGCTATATTATGGTACGAATGTGGTTGAAACAACACCCGACCAAATCGTACTGTCAGGTGACGTTGATGCAGCAAAGATTACTGAAATAGAAGCTTCTGTCGGGTCTAAAACTTCATTAAATCTGACTGGTGCTAATGCAAAAACGGATCTTGTTATATCCAATACTAATCCTAATTTAGTGGTATATAATTCAGCAAATAGCAAACTTTCTGTTGAAAATGCAATTTTAGTAAAAGATGGTATCGCGGAAGCGATAAATCTCAATGAGAATTATTCATTTAAGGTTCCAGTTGCATTTACAGCGACTTCAGTTTCGTATGTTCGTAGCTTTACAGCGACTTCTGGTGATAATGTTAGTGGTTGGCAATCTATTGTAGTTCCTTTCGATGTTACTGCTATTACGGCCATACAAGGCGGCAATACAATAACTTTAGTACCATTCTCTGTTTGGGATCAAACGACAGAATCTACTAGTGCTCGTCCTTTCTGGTTGTATAAGGCAAATGGAACGAGTTATGAAAAAGCTTCTTCTATTGAAGCAAACGTTCCTTATCTAATTTCAATCCCGAACGATCCTTCTTATGCAGATTTCTACAATGTATCAGGAAATGTAACATTTGCAGGTACTGCATTGACAGTAACTTCTACTACAGAAGGAACTCTTTCTGGTCTAGGTTATCATATTGTTCCTAATTTTGACGGAAGTAAGGCAGGTATATATGCGCTTAATGCAGCTGGCTCTCAATGGGAAAGTGGCAAGTCGGTAAATAGTTTCCATGCTTATGCAACGGCTATGGATGCTTCTGCACCTAAATTCATCTCTATTTTCGGAGATGCTGAAACTACTGGCATCAAAGACATACTTTCTGAGGCCACAATGACAGATAAAACAGTAAGTGCTTTTACAACAGAAGGTGGCGTAACAATTGTTAGTAAGGATCCGGGTAAAGTAGCTATCTATACAGATGGTGGCTTACTCTTGAAAGTAGTGTCCGTAAGCGAAGGCAGCAACTTTGTTGCGCTTACCTCTGGTAAGTATGTCATTAATGCTACAGTCGTAATTGTTAAATAATAAAATTCTATAAGACAATGAAGAATCTAAATAAGAAAGAAAGCTATCAAAAACCTGAGATCTGTGTGATTTCAATGGAAACCGAGCAGATAATTGCGGCATCAGGAATACCGGGTGCCGATAAAACTCCTGGAGGTTTAGGTTTGGGAGGTTCTACCACCTACTTTAAAGATTCGGGTATTTTAGCTCCGGAAGAATAATTATTTAAGTAACTTACAATTAGTGAAGCATCCTCTATATTTATTTGTAGAGGATGCTTATTTTCGAGGCCTTACGAAAGCTTCAATCTGTAAATGTTTCCATTTAAATTGCGCTTTTTTATCATCAAACAATTCATAAATACAAAAGTATTTCCTATCTTTGCAGGGAAATAAGTAAACGTTTTAATAAAACAAAACTAATAATTATGGTAAATTTTTCATTGGAAGGTAAGGTTGCGCTTATTACAGGAGCATCTTATGGCATTGGATTCGGTATCGCAACAGCTTATTCACAGGCTGGAGCTACGATCGTGTTCAATGATATTAAGCAGGAGCTGGTCGACAAAGGCATTGCTGCTTATAAGGAACTTGGTATCAAAGCGTATGGCTATGTGGCCGATGTTACCAACGAAGATCAGGTAAATGAACTTGTAGCTAAAATAGAGAAAGAAGTAGGCACAATCGATATTCTTGTGAACAATGCCGGTATTATCATGCGTAAACCAATGCATGAGATGTCTGCAGCGGAGTTCCGTCGCGTTATTGATATCGATTTGAATGGTCCGTTCATTGTATCGAAAGCTGTATTACCTAGTATGATGAAGAAGAATGCAGGTAAGATCATTAATATTTGTTCCATGATGTCTGAGCTAGGCCGTGAAACAGTTTCTGCTTATGCAGCAGCTAAAGGTGGCTTGAAGATGTTGACTCGTAATATTTGCTCTGAATATGGTGAATATAACATTCAATGTAATGGCATCGGGCCGGGTTATATCGCTACTCCTCAAACCGCTCCTCTTCGTGAGCGTCAAGCCGACGGCAGTCGCCATCCTTTCGATTCATTCATCATTTCAAAGACTCCTGCAGCACGTTGGGGTACTCCTGAAGATCTTCAAGGCCCTGCTGTGTTCCTTGCTTCTGAGGCTTCAAACTTTGTGAATGGTCATGTACTTTACGTGGATGGCGGTATCTTGGCTTACATCGGTAAACAGCCTTAATTAACCCTCTCAAAATAAAGAGACGGCGCAAATACGCAAAACTAATTTGCGGCTTTGCGCTTTCTTTTTTACTGCGGGAAAAGTTAAGAACCTTAATTTATAGATTATAAAAATTCCAATGAACAAAGTATTTTATCTTCTGCTAACCTTTCTGATCATCACTTCTTGTTCCGGCAAGAGTGTAAAGGTTACTGTTACGAATCCCTCTTCGCTAGCTCGTGAGGGTGAATTGATCGAGATTCCAAAGGAGAATGTAAACACAAAACTCCGTATTTATGACGATAAGACGCTCGTGGTGTTGAATGAAGCCGGTGAGCAGGTTCCTTATCAAATTACCTATGAAGGGATGATTCTTTTTCCTACTAAGGTAGCTGCTAAAGGGAAAGCAACGTACACCATTCAAGAAGGTACTCCTATTAAAGTAGAGCCTAGTTGCTATGGTGCGAAATATGCAAAGCGTTTGGATGATCTTGCGTGGGAAAACGACCGTATCGGTTGGCGTGCCTATGGTCCTGCTGCACAAAAGCGTGGTGATAAGATCTATGGGTACGATCTTTGGAATAAACGAGTGAGTCACCCCATACTTGATAAGCTTTACGAGATGGATCGTGTGCTGAATGAAAAGAAGGCGCAGTTGGGCAAGGAAGGCAAGAGAATGAGCGCGGAAGAGGAGAATACAATGTCGTATCATGTAGATCATGGTGAAGGTTGTGACTATTATACCGTAGGGCCTACGTTAGGTGCCGGTACTGCAGCTTTCTATGCAGGTGTTACGGGAGAGTTTATTTTTCCTCAATGTTGGAAAACCTGCGACATATTGGAGGCTGGTCCGCTACGTTTTACCGCACGTTTAACGTATGATATTACAGTGAATGAGGTACGTGTACTCGAAACACGTTTGATTTCGCTTGATAAAGGCTCACAGTTTACCAAAGAAACAGTATGGTATACCAATATATTTACAACAACACCTTTGGCTTGTGGCATTGCTATGCACGAAGGTGGCAAGGTCTTGGTAAAGAATACGGATGGAGGCTATGTAGCTTATGCTGATCCCGAAAGTCCGGAGAATGGTACTACTTATCTTGGATTGGTATTTCCTAACCCAATAGATGAAACCAAAGAAGTTCCTCTCGCAGCAACACAGAAAGAGGCTGCTAAAACTAGCCCTGCCACGATTGGTCATTTAATCGGTTTAACGCAGTATAGTCCGAAAGACCATATAGTTTATTATTTTGGTGCCGGTTGGAGCAAATGGGGCTTCAAAACAGCCGACGAATGGTCGACTTATGTGAAAGGCTTTGCTAGTAAAACTCGTTCTCCATTGATCGTTAAATGGAAATAAGCAGTTTGTTTGTTTCGATACATAAGTAAATTAAAGAAAAAGGAGTACGGCAAAAAATCCGTACTCCTTTTTCTTTTCCCTGTCGACTTTCTTCTCTTTTCCTGTCGACGAGTTTCTATTTTTTGGGGCACGATTTCCCTTTTACGGCTTGGATATTCCGTAAAAGACCTTCATATTTAGCTCGTTTTACAGCAGAACCTTTAAAGAGACGGCGATAAGTTTCGAGGCTAAGAATTTGCCAGTCTTCTTTTTCTAGAGCCATCAATTCTGAAGAAGGATGGAATTCTTTAGGCGTTTCTTCAGCATTGGCATATCGTGTGTGAGGGCAGGCTTTCTGACAAGCATCGCAACCGTAAATGCGTTCATCCAGTGCTTCTACTGTTTCTGTCGATAAGGTGGCGTTGCGATTTTCTATCGTTTGATATGATAAACAGCGGCGGGCGTCTAAGAAAGATTGTCCATATCCACAAGTGTTTTCTTTAGAATTGATTTGCGTCGACTCTATTAAAGCCTGTGCAGGGCATGTTTCTAAGCAGCGTTTGCAGTCCCCACAACGATTCTTTTGTGGCAGATCAGCAGGTAGCTCAAAATCGAGAAGAAGTTCGCCTAAAACGAACGCAGCACCTTTTTTAGGGAGGATGAGTTGGGTGTGCTTGCCAATCCAACCTATTCCGGCTTGTTCCGCCCAATATTTTTCGAGTAATGGGGCAGTATCTACGCAAATGCGCCCTTGTACGTTGGGTTGTATGGTGTGGATGAATTCAAGAAGCTGATGAAGTTTGCTTTTCACTACATCGTGATAATCTTTTCCATAAGCATACCAAGCCAGTTGATAGGTGTTTTCTTTTTGTAGTTGCGGCGGATAGTAACTTAAAGCGAGGCTAATGATACTTTGGGCTCCTTCGAGCAATAAAGAGGGATCGCGACGCAGATCGGCATATCGCTCTAGATAATGCATGTCGGCTTGGTATCCGTTCTCTAGCCATTGTGTGAAATGTTTCCATGCTTCTTCCTCTACGGGCACTACAGACGCTATCCCGCAAGCAGAAAAGCCGAGGCGTAGAGCTTCGGCTTTTATCTGTGCTTTTAGAGAAGAGGCGTTTGACATCGACTAAAATATTTTGAATCCATATCCTTCTTTTTGCAGCCACTCAATGGCAGCAGGAAGGGCAAATTCTATTTTTTTACGCGATTTAAGCGAATCGTGAAAGGTCAGGATTGAGCCATTGCGTACATACTTCTTTATCTTCTGCAATACTTGTTGCCCGTTAAGTCGCTTGCTATAGTCGCGTGTTACGAGATCCCACATTACGATCTTATAATGAGCTTTAGCCCATTTGTATTGCACGGTACTCATATAGCCGTGAGGAGGCCGGAAAAGGTCGGTATGTAATAAGGCATCGGCCTCTAAAGTGTCCGCTGAATAAGCTGCTGCATTCATTGCAAAACCTCGTACATGATGAAAAGTATGGTTGCCTATTCGGTGTCCGCGGGCTACTACTTTTGCATATTCTTCGGGATATTTTCTTACGTTGTCGCCTACCATAAAGAAAGTAGCTTTAATTTTATACTGATCGAGTACTTTAAGTACCCATTCGGTGACTTCCGGTATAGGACCATCATCGAAAGTGAGATACACAGCCTTTTCATTAGAATCCATCCGCCAAATGGCGGATGGATAAATTAAACGGAAAAACTGTGGGGGCTGTTCAATGAGCATGGGCCTAGTTCGTCAATGTGTTCGATCGAGAGTTATAAGCACCATAAAGACTTTCAAACAGTGCATTGCATTTTGGCGTAAGAGCTGATTTTTGCATCTCCATCTGTTTTATAATCTTGTTCATGATCGTCATATGCATCATGCAATCTTCACCGCACATGCGCAGGTTTTTGTCGCTAAGGCCTAGATAGAAACGGGCATATTGGAGACTATTGTCAAACATACTCTTCAGAATATGCTCAGAAGTCTTTCTATCGCCTAATTCATAATAGATTCCAGCCATATCAGAGGCTTGATTCATGACGTAGTCAAGAGGAACTTGATTCTCAGGCAATACTTTCAAACTATAATCGAGTACTTCTTTAGCTTTTTGCTTTTTACCTTCGTTCAGCAATTCAGCGGCTAAACTGATCATGATACGGCGGTGGGCATTACACATGCGCATGATGTTCTCGTCGAGGTAAACTTTGGGATTAGCCACATTACCGAACTTAAACTTGTGCATGATGTTATCGTACATCTTTTCTGTATCAATCAATTTACCGGTTTTCTTGGTGCTGAATGGAGTAATTCGCTTGGCAAGTCCTTCCATTATAAAGTAATCAGAGAAGCAAGATAAGTTTTCTGGACCTACCGTGATTGCGGCATAAATAGGACGCTTCCAATTACTTCCGGATACAATTTCCAACATCATCAAGTCGGCTTTCGTAAGATATGATTTCCCTTGTAGACGGATAATCATTTCGTTGGGGATCGTATCTCCCGGAATAAGCATTCCAGAGCGTCTTACGGCTTCTTTATCAATTGGTATAACGATACTATCGGTCGGAATAATAGGCCCGGTTTCTAGTACCGGATTCAAAATCCAATGCTGGATAATATTCTTTAGCTCGTATGGATTCTCGCCGAAATAAAGTTTTGCTTTTTCAGGGTTCTCTTTGCGGAACTGATCAATTTGAGCTTTATAACGTGGGTCGATTTGTATCCCTTCATTCTTTCCTGTGACATAGTCGGCACGTTTCCAGCTGATAGGAAGTCCCGGAGAATCATAAGCAGGGCGCTTCATCTGGTCGATATACCAGTCGGTCTGTAAATAGGAAAGATTGCAGACACGCATGTCGGTACGGATACCTTCAGTGTCTTGGCAATACCAAAGTGGGAATGTATCATTATCACCGTTAGTGAAAATTATCGGATGACCTGAAGCTTGTGTACTATATAAGTAGTTTTGACCGAAATCGCGACAGGTGTAACGGTTCGAACGGTCGTGGTCGTCCCACGTCTGCGAAGCCATCTGAACGGGCACTGCCAAGCAGGCTACTGTTGCTATGCAGGCAGAAGGTAATTCACCGGCGTATTTTCGCAGATAATTATAGATGGCTGCAACACCCATACCGATCCAAATAGCAAACGCATAGAAGGATCCCGCATACGCATAGTCTCGTTCACGAGGTTGCGAAGGTGTTTGGTTCAAATAAAGTACGATAGCAATACCGGTCATAAAGAAGAGGAAGAAGACTACCCAGAAGCTTTGTATCCCTTTTTCTTTTCGAAATGCTTGGTAAAGCAATCCGAGAATTCCGAGTAATAAAGGTAGGCAGTAGAATACGTTGTGCCCTCTATTATTCTTCAATTGGTCGGGGAGTTGGTTTTGGTCACCTACCAACATTTTGTCGATGAAGTTAATACCTGTAATCCAGTTACCATGATCGGGTGCTCCGTAGCCTTGAATATCATTCTGTCTACCGGCAAAGTTCCACATGAAGTAGCGCCAGTACATAAAGTTCATCTGATAGGTTAGGAAGAAACGGATATTCTCTAATTGAGTCGGAATGGTGAGCATCACTGTTTCGCCATACTGATCATAGGGAACTTGTTGCCCTGTAATATTAGCCCAGTTTTTGTATTGTTCTGTATAACGATTATCATACATACGTGGGAATAACATATTCTGAGCATACGCATAATCCTCCTTATAGCCGCTAATAATATATAGATCTTTCTCGTTAGGAGAAGCTTTTTCTTTTCGTGTATAGTTAGGAGCTCCTTTTACTGTAACGGGTGAATACATATTGTCCTTCACTTCCATCTTAGGCTTTGAAGCATAAGTCTGTCCGTAGAACAATGGGCGGTCGCCATATTGTTCGCGTCCCAGATAGCCACCTAAACTAAATACGTCTTCAGGAGAGTTTTGATCCATTGGTGGATTGGCCACTGAACGAATCACAATCATAGCATACGATGAGTAGCCAATAACAATCATCATCAAACAGATCATGGTGGTGTTGAGCACACGTATCGATGGTTTGTATTTTTCGGGAATCGATTTACTACAGAGATAAAATCCTAAAGCTCCGAGTACAATAAGGCCGATGATAATGCTTGAAGTACCGTATCCATAAAATGGAATACCGAGGAAACCTATAGAGGCTAACAAACTGGCTTTCATACGAGTTCCGTTTTTACCTACAAAGCTTTCGTAAACTCCCCAAATGATGAGTCCGATAAGCAAGATGATATAAACGATCAGACCAGTATTGAAAGAGAAACCGAGTTCATTTACAAAGAAAAGTTCAAACCATCCACCAACTTTTACAATACCCGGCACAATGCCATAGAGCACAGCAACCACAATCATGAATGAGCCGAGAAGCGCTAATAAACTTCCTTTTACGTTTGCTTTTGGACTTTTCTTATAATAGTAAACAAGCACAATAGCAGGGATGCACAGCAAATTTAATAAGTGCACGCCGATTGAAACGCCTGTTAAATATGCAATAAATACGAGCCAGCGATCAGAATGAGGTTGATCGGCTTGTTCTTCCCATTTTAGGATAAGCCAGAAAACAGCAGCTGTAAATAAAGACGAAGAAGCATATACTTCGCCTTCTACTGCACTAAACCAGAAGGTATCACTAAACGTGTAAGCCAATGCACCAACCATACCGCTACCCATAATAACGATAAGTTTAGCAAGTGTCATTTCTTCTTCTTTGTCAATAAGCAGCTTCTTTGTAAGATGCGTAATGCTCCAAAACAGGAACAAAATACACGCTGCACTCATTAAAGCAGACATTGAATTCACCATCCGGGCTACTTGAGTTACATCGCTAGTGAGTTGTGAAAATGCATTCGCCATTAGCATGAAGAAAGGTGCGCCGGGGGGGTGTCCTACTTCCAATTTATAGCCGGTAGTGATAAACTCGGGGCAGTCCCAAAAGCTAGCAGTGGGCTCAATGGTGAGCAAGTATACTGTGGCGGCAATTGCAAAAGCAATCCAGCCACAGACGTTGTTCACTAGTTTGTACTGTTTCATCTGTACGATTTTTAGTTGTTTTCTATATATTTTTGGCTGCAAATATACTATATTTATATGAAACGTGCGAAAAATCAGACAAAAAAAAGGTGAGAATTTGTCGGTTTACAGCGTTTTATGTACTTTTGCAATCTAATTTAACACACTTCTCCTATCATGGAACTATCTCCTGAAACGCTTGCCTTTATTCAAGCTCACCGTATAGCTACGGTTGACGTGAAATATCTTGCGTTGCAATCGAGTCGTGAAACCTCTGTGGACTTGCCTTTTGCTCTTGAACAATTGGCCGGTTGGAAGGAAGCTTTAACAAAGCTCCCTTCATGGGCCGCTTGCGAGGGGCTTATTTACCCTCCGCATCTGTCAATGGAGCAGTGTTCGTCAGAATTGACTGCTCAATATAAAGCAGCTGTGTTTTTGGACGATTCAGAAGGGGATTATTGTAGATATCTTGTTGATCTAACCGGGGGCTTTGGGGTTGATTTTTCATTTCTTGCGAAAGCTAGACAATCGGTGCGAGCTACGTATATAGAACGGCAGGAGGTGCTATGTCACCGAGCAAAGCATAACTTCGATTTATTAGGTCTACCTGAGGCTGAAGTGATGTGCCTTGAAGCGGAAGAATTTTTGTCGGACGATCGCTATTGGAGGGAGAAATCTCCGAAATCGACGTTTATTTTTATTGATCCCGCAAGACGAGATCGTTCAGGTGGAAAGGTCGTTTCCATAGCTGATTGTCAACCGAATGTGGCAACTTTATGGCCTCTCTTGCGAAAACGTGCTGAAAGAGTAGGGGTAAAGCTTTCTCCTATGCTTGATTTGACAGTCGCCTTTCGGGAGCTAGGTGAGGCTATTCGTGCAGTGCATGTGGTGGCTGTACAAGGTGAATGCAAAGAATTATTGCTCCTTTTGGGGCCGGGCTCCGAGGAAGCCGTGATCACAGCGGTGAATCTTGCTGCAAAAGAGGCGGTTTCTTCTTTCTCCTTTACGCTGAGTGAAGAACGAAATGCCCATTGTGAGTGGGCTGAAAAGCCTTCGACTTATTTGTATGAGCCTCATGCTGCTCTGATGAAGGCTGGAGCATATCGTCTTTTGGCGCAACGATTTGGAGTGCAAAAATTGCATCCATTATCGCATCTTTATACTTCATCTGAATTAATTCAAAATTTTCCGGGTCGGAGTTTTCGAGTTGTAGATTATTTCGGCTTCTCGAAGAAGGAGTTGAAAGCAGCTTTTTCTTCGATGCAAAAGGTGAATTTGACAGTACGCAATTTCCCAGCCTCTGTAGCTGAACTTCGTAAGCGTTGGAATTTAAAAGAAGGAGGCGACACGTATTGCTTTGCCACGACTTTAGTAGATGGCACTAAGGTATTAATTCAGTGTGTGAAGGCTTAAACTTTTATTGATATCACCTTGGCGGAATTAAATAAGTGCATACGTCACTTTTTCAATGATTCTTTATTACAATATTTGCGTTTGTGCATGCCTTTTCAAATATTTGAAACGCATTTTTTAAATATGGAATACGCATATTTCACAATTGAGAAACGCATTTTTCAAATATTTGAAAAGGTCTATTGTATGTTGTTTTATTATTTGTTTTTGCTTACTGAATTAGAAAGTTTGGGCAAGTTAAGTATGCACTTATTTAATTTCGCCAATGGGTTGATAACCTTTTTTCTCACGCCTTAGAGGATAATTCCCCCTAAGTTGTTCAAATGCTTCGGGATGATTGCGAAGTGCTTCACTGTCGCGACGTGGATCGTAGGCGAAAAGAGCAAATTGCTTTGCTGAAAGATTCTCCGGCAAAGTCTTTAGAGGGGCAGGAGGAGTAATAGTATAATGTGCTTCAATTTCAAAAAAGTGACAAAAAGCATCCAAACTCATTCGTGTGGCGTTGGCCTTTCCATCGGCTGAATATCCGGCAATATGTGGAGTGGAGAGAAAGGCGAGTGCCAAAAGTTCGGGCAATGGATGAGGCTCGTTTTCCCAGACATCAATTACGGCTTCTTTTACTGATCCATTCTTTAGTGCCTCTACAAGTGCTTGATTATCGACAACTTCACCTCGTGAGGTATTGATTAGTACACTCTTTTTAGTAAGAGAGTTCAAGAAGCTGGCATCTGCCAGATGATAGGTGGGGTGCTTCCCTTTACGGACCAGAGGGGTGTGGAAACTTAGAATGTCGCAATGCTTGGCCAATTCAGGTAGCGAATAAAAACACTTTTCTCCGTTGTGGTCTGTATTCCCTTCCTTCTCCGCTCTTGGTGGGTCAGAACACATTACTTTTAATCCAAGTTCGTGTGCCATTTTTGCTATGCGTGAGCCAACATGGCCTACTCCGACAATGCCTATCGTTAAATCGGTAAGTGGGGTGTTTAGCTTCTCTGTGAGAAGATAAAGGGTTGATTCAATGTATTGTGTCACGCTATCGGCATTACATCCGGGACAGTTGGTCCAGAAGATACCTTGTTCTTTGCAATATTGGGTGTCAATATGATCAAATCCGATGGTAGCAGTTGCGATGAATCGAACCGAACTGCCTGCTAAAAGCGAAGCATCACAATGAGTTCGTGTGCGAATAATGAGAGCATTGGCTTCACGTACCGCATTGGCATCAATTTTAGCTCCTGATAAATAAGTAACAGTGATAGGTTCTTTCGTTGAAAATTGTTCGATTATACCTTTTATATAGGGTATTTTGTCATCAATAATTATATGCATCTTACAAAAGATTTAAATATTTATAGGAAGAGGCGGAAATTAATAAAAGAGAATTTTATTTTGTGGGTGGCTATCCTAAATACTTTCTCTAGTATCCTCTTTAAATCGTTTTTCTAAGCCTCCTTCTTGTTCTATTTTGTCAAGTGTAGTATCTGTTTTCAATACTCCTTTTGATAGAATTAATACGCGATCGGCCACTTTCTCAACTTCTGAAAGAGTATGCGTTGAGAACAGAATACTCTTGGTCTTTCTTAGATTCTGAATAAGATCTAAAATGCATTCTTGCTGATTAGGATCAAGCCCGGAAAGAGGCTCGTCTAAGAGCAATACAGGTGCATCCGGAAGCAATGCGGCAGCTAGACCTACTCGTTGACGAAAGCCTTTGCTTAGTGTCGCAATTTTTTTTTGTGCTACTTCGGTGAGCATACAGCAATTTAAAACTTCTTCCACACGGCTACTCAGAATGTCTCCTCGTAATTTGCTTAAGAAAGTAAGATACTCTGTAACGTACATTTCAGAGTATAACGGATTATTTTCGGCTAAGTAGCCAAACGAAGCTCTCGCAATGAGAGGGTTCTCGAAAGGGGAATGCCCACAAATCAAAACTTCACCGTGATCAGGTAGCAGAGATCCGGTAAGAATGCGAAGTAGTGTACTCTTACCGGCCCCATTCGGGCCTAAAAAGGCAACCACTTCTGAAGATCCGACTTGAAAACTAACATCCAATAGAGCTGGTTTCCCAGAATAACTTCTATCGAGGTGCGAAATAAAGATGGACATGTATTCGTGAATTATAATGTGTGCAAATGTACGAATTATAAGTGCAAATGTAGGGTTTTTATTTCAATATGCTTGTGCATATCGGAAATATTCTGTATTTTTGCACGCTTAAACTTTTAATTAATAACGTAAAAGTATGAATTTTAGTACCCGCTCAAACGACATTTTTGCACAAGCTACTGCTGACTATCATCTTACGGATAGTGTGGATGCAGAGATCGTAAATCCTTTTGAAGCAAAAACGATAGAGTTTTATTTATATTTAAAAAATTGGATTGATGCTGTACAATGGCATTTTGAAGATTTAATTCGTGACCCGAATATTGATCCTGCTGCTGCATTAGTCCTAAAACGCCGCATCGATAAGTCGAACCAAGATCGTACGGATCTTGTTGAGCTCATTGATAGCTACTTTCTGGACTACTACAAACAGGTTGCGGCGATAGATGGTGCTTCTATTAATACAGAAACTCCGGCTTGGGCTATTGACCGATTGAGTATCCTAACACTTAAAATTTATCATATGCAGCAGGAGGTGTTGCGTACCGACTCTACTCCTGAACATCATGCACAATGCCAGAAGAAATTAACGATATTGCTTGAACAACAAGTCGACCTTTCTTTGGCCATAGATCAACTTCTTGCGGATATTGCAGCCGGAAAAAAATACATGAAGCTTTATAAGCAGATGAAAATGTATAATGACCCTGCTTTAAACCCGGTTCTATATGCAAAAGGATAATGGCGTAATGCCGTATCTTTAGTAAACCGGATCATGAAAATCCTTCTTATTCGCTTTTCTGCGCTTGGTGATGTGGCGATGACACTCCCTGTAGTGTGGTCGCTAGCTCGGCAATATCCTGATTTGAAAATTACGATACTTTCTCGTAAATCGTTTGGTGCTTTGTTTGAACTGTTGCCTCCTAATGTTGACTTTATAGGTGTTGACTTTAAAGTAGAGCATCGCGGAGTGATGGGGTTGCATCGACTTTTTTATAAGGTTTTAAACCCTTTGAAATTCGATTATGTAGCTGATTTACATTGGGTTTTACGCTCCATGATTCTTGGCTTTCGTTTTCGTTTGGCAGGAATTCCAACAGCGCATATTGATAAAGGACGTGCTCAGAAAGAAAAACTGACTCGTCGGGACGAAAAAGAATTTGTACCTTTGCGTACTTCTTTTCAGCGTTATGCCGATGTCTTCGCAAAATTAGGCTTCCCTATTAAGCTTGATTTTACAAGTATCTTTGAAGGTAAGGGTGATCTATCTGTTATTTCTGACTTTACCGGATCGAAAGGGATGGATCGTTGGATAGGCATTGCTCCGTTTGCTAAGCATCAGGGGAAAATGTATCCATTGAATAAAATGGAAGAAATTGTGGCTTATTTTGAAAAACAGCCTCAATTAAAGTTGTTTCTCTTTGGTGCAGGAAAAGAAGAGCGTGAAGTTTTGAGCAAGTGGAAAGCCAAATATCCGTCGATATTAGTTACTGAAGGAAATTTACGAATGAATACTGAATTGATTTTAATGAGCCATTTGGATGTTATGATTTCTATGGATTCTGCAAATATGCATTTGGCCTCTTTGGTTGGAACTCCTGTAGTAAGTATCTGGGGAGCTACTCATCCTTTTGCTGGTTTCTTGGGCTGGAAACAAAAAGAATCGAACTGTGTACAGGTTGATTTAGATTGTCGTCCTTGCTCTGTGTTTGGTAATAAGCCTTGCTTTCGTGGTGATTATGCTTGCATGAATTCTATTGATACGCAAACGATTATTGCTTGTGTGGAGAAAATAAGGGCTACTCCGAACTTAACTAAATAGCTGAAAGCATTATTTTAATACATTGTATGAAGTTGTTCTATTATATATTATTCCTTTTTTGGCGTTTATGGTCGTTATTGCCATTTAAGCTTCTATATGGCATTTCCGATTTGCTTTATTATCCATTATATTATTGCATTCGCTATCGTCGGGACATAGTTCGTAAAAATTTATTGGAATCCTTCCCTGAAAAAGAATTAAAAGAGATTGTATCCATTGAGAAAGGTTTTTATCGTTACTTTGGTGATTATTTAATGGAAACGGTCAAGCTAAGTTCCATGAGTGAGAAACAGATGCGGAAACGCATGACTTTTGGAGGAATAGAAGAATTGAATGAAGTTCTAGAGAAGCAAAATTGTGTAGTTTATATGGGGCATTATTGCAATTGGGAATGGATCATTTCTTTGCCACTTCATTTAGCTAAAACGGTTACAGCCTCTCAGATATACCATCAATTGGAAAACAAAACTTTTGACGATCTCTTTTTGCAAATACGCGCACGTTTTGGAGGAGTGAATATTGAAATGACTCATGCGTTACGAAAGTTGCTCCAATTTGAGAAAGATAAGAAGCGTTTTGTGATTGGTTTTATTTCAGATCAAGCACCGAATTGGAACAATATAAATTTATGGGCCGACTTCTTGCACCACGATTCAGCTATATTTACCGGAGCAGAACGTATTGCCCGTAAAGTGAATGCGGCTGCTTATTATCTTGAAGTGTCACGTGTGAAGCGAGGATACTATCATGCTGAATTTGTGAAAATGACTGATTCTCCGAACGAATGCCCCAATTATAGCATAACGACCGATTATGCGTATAGACTGGAACAAACCATTCGTAAGGATCCACAATATTGGCTTTGGACGCATAATCGCTGGAAGCGTACGCACGAGGAGTACTTGAGGCGTATGCAAGCTGAAGTTTAATAACTATGAATAAGTTGGATTCTCTTTTCCGTTCGGGCAAGAATAGTAAATTGAAGTACTATATACTTAGTTTCTTGCGTGGCTTAATACCTTTTGCTTGGCTTGAGTATCGTCTTCCGATAGTGCTGAAAGGTGTAGAGAATCGTCCTGATAAACTTGCAATAGAAGATAGAGTGGACTACTACAACCGGCTTCTTGTGGGTGGCGTTTTGCCTAATAATGCTTCTAAGTTGCACGATTTTCGTAAGAAAGGGCATCGCTCAGTTTATTATTATGATACGTATGAGTATGTACGTTGGTTCCCGAAACATTATCGTTGGTGTTATGTGTTTGGTGATGTGCGTGAAGTACCGGAGGTCCCTTCGATTGTTAAGAGCCGCCCACTGATTGCTGAGAATGCAAATTCCGTTTTGTTGAATTTAGACAAAGTGAGGCATTTTATATTTCTTAAAGACTCTATTCCTTTTAGAGCAAAGCAAAATCGAGTAATCTTTCGTGGAGAGGTTGATGGTAAACTTGGTCGCCTTCAGTTTATGGAGCGTTGGTATGGACATCCGATGTGCGATCTAGGTGATGTGTCTTCTAAGATAAACAATCCTTTGTGGATGACTTCTAAGCGGTCTATCTATGAACATCTAGACTATAAATTTATTATGGCTCTTGAAGGAAATGATGTGGCTAGTAATTTAAAATGGGTGATGAACTCTAATTCATTGGCGGTAATGCCGCCTCCATGTTTCGAAACGTGGTTTATGGAAGGACGTTTGATCCCGAATTATCATTATGTGGCTATCAAATCCGACTTTTCGGACCTTGAAGAACGCTTGCAATATTATATAGAACACCCCGAAGAAGGTGAACAAATCATTCAGCATGCTCACGAATGGGTCGATCAGTTTAAAGATCCAAAGCGTGAAAAATTAATATCACTTTTAGTGCTCGATCGTTATTTCTGCAGAAATGGACAAAAATAGAAAACAGCTTCATACGAAGCAAAAAGGGAAAATGGCGATGTTGCTTAGCAACTTTTTCGCCTTTCTTTGGAATTTAGCGATGGCTTTTCTCGCTTTCCAAGTGTGTAGACTCGCTTTTCTTGCGGTAAATAGTAGTTATTTCCCAAATCTCTCGTGGTCACATTTGCGAGAAATGCTAGTTGGCGGACTTGTCTTCGATACTTCTGCCATTTTGTATACAAATCTATTGTATCTTCTTTTAATGCTTATTCCTTTCTCCTTTAAAGAGGGGAAGAACTATCAAACGATAGCAAAATGGATATTTGTAGTTACCAACTCATTGGCGGTATTTGCTAATCTGGCCGATGTCGTTTACTTTGCCTATACCAATCGACGTACTACAAGTACTGTATTTAAAGAATTTACTCATGAAAGTAATCTAACTAAAATAGTAGGAGATGAATTACTGAATCATTGGTATCTTACCTTACTAGCCGTTGCCATTGTAGGTTGCTTTATTTATTTTTATCGTAAAGCTGATGCAAAAACGAGTCAGCATCATTGGTCCTATTACCCGGTGCAATTGCTATTTCTTGTATTGTTCGCTCCTTTAACGGTGTTTGGTATGCGTGGAGGCATTGGCTCTGCCGTTCGTCCGATAACGGTGAGTAGTGCTAATCAATATATAGATAGTCCGGTAGAAGCCGCACTAGTGCTGAATACTCCTTTCTCTATTTATCGTACAATTGGAAAAGACGTGTTTGTAGATCCGAAGTATTTCTCCGATGAAAAGGAATTAGAAGCTATTTTTACTCCTATCCACCCGTCTACTCCTCAGAGAACTTTTCGACCGAAGAATGTAGTCGTACTTATTGTAGAAAGTTTTGGAAAAGAATATATTGGCGGACTCAATCACCAATTAGAGGGAGGAAAATATAAAGGATATACTCCTTTTATCGATTCGTTAGCCACTCAAAGTCTGACGTGGTCGTATACCTTCTGCAATGGCAGAAAGAGTATCGATGCAATGCCTTCCATTCTTTCAGGCATCCCGATGTTTATAGAACCCTTCTTTTTAACGCCGGCCTCTTTAAATAAGGTAGGAGGATTAGCAGAAACGTTAGGGCATAAGGGTTATTATAGCGCCTTCTTCCATGGAGCAAAAAACGGCTCGATGGGTTTCCAAGCATTTTCCCGTGCAACGGGTTTCAAGGACTATTACGGACGCACTGAGTTTGATGAAGATAAGCATTATCGAGGAGATCTCGATTACGATGGCACTTGGGCGATCTGGGATGAACCTTTCTTGCAATTCTTTTGCGACAAGATGACTACCTTTAAACAGCCTTTTGTTACCGCCTTGTTTACCGCCTCATCGCATCATCCGTTTGTCATCCCTGAGAAGTATAAAAAAAGTTTCCCCGAAGAAGGACTGCCTATTCACAAATGCATCCGTTATACCGATCATTCTTTGCGCGAGTTTTTTGAAAAAGCGAAGAAGCAACCTTGGTATGCAAACACCCTCTTTGTGCTAACCAGTGACCATACAAACGTGAGCGATCACCCTGAATACCAAACCTCCTTAGGTGGTTTCCGTGTACCTCTGCTATTCTTTTCTCCAGCGGGTGATTTAAAAGGTTGTCCGAAAGATGTAATTGCACAGCAAATTGATATCATGCCTACGGTTTTGGGATATTTAGGTTACGATCAACCTTATTTTTCGTTTGGCTGTGACCTGCTGCATACTCCTGCAGAACAGACCTATGCCGTAAATTACTTGAATGGGATTTACCAATATGTAAAAGGACGATTCTTGTTGCAGTTTGACGGGGTACGAAGCGTTGGATTGTATGATCACACCACCGACTTGATGCTTCGTCATAATCTTCTTGGGCAAGTTGCCGTGCAAGGAGTGATGGAACGTGAATTAAAAGCGATCATTCAACAGTATATGAGTAGAATGTTGACGGATAGAATTTCTGTAAATTCGAAATCAAAGTGAGGCACCGTAAAAGCAGCTAGCTTTTTGCTCTGCTATTCGTTTCAAGGTACAGGGTCGTATCCGCTTCCTCCCCAAGGATGGCAGCGTAAGATACGGTGTATGCTTAGATAAAGCCCTCGAAAAGGTCCGTGTTTCTTAAGTGCTTCAATTGCATATTGTGAACATGTCGGAGTGAAGCGGCACGAAGGTGCAGCGTGTGGGGAGATGCAAGCCCGATAAAAATAAACGGGCAGTAGCAAAAGCCAAGTAAGCAAAAAGCGGAGATACTTCATCTTAGTCCAAGGTAAGGATACAAAGATACGAAAGTTCCATTAAATGAACAAGTTCCAGCGCAATAAATCATACTTTTTTACGTTTTGTAACCAAATGAAATCCGTACGTATACATTCTACTTCCGTCATCCTAAAGGCTTGCTTACTCTTATTGGCAGCTCTTTTATTGGCCTCTTTACCCTCTTGCACGAACTATTTGAAGTTAGGCAATGAATTATATGGGTTGGGAGAGTACTACGATGCGGGGAAATGTTACAAACGTGCTTATTCAAAAGTGCCAGCGAAAGATCGAGCAGAACGTGGACGTGTCGCTTTTTTGGCCGCTGAATGTTTTCGCCTGACCAATGCTTCCGCTAAAGCATTAGGTTCCTATGCTAATGCCAAACGCTATGCTTATCCGGATAGTATGCTCTATCTTTATCTAGGGCAACAACAGCTGAAAGAAGGTAAATATCGTGATGCTGAGGAAAGTTTTCAGACTTTCTTAGAGCGTGTGCCGAATCATCCTCTGGCAAAAAGTGGATTACGTAGTGCCAGGCAAGCTGCTTTGATGAAAGAAGAAATACCTCGTTTTGAGGTGAAACGCTTTACCATCTTCAATTCTCGACGTTCTGAATATTCACCTTCCTATAGTCGTACCGACAGCGATCAAGTCTATCTAACCTCCACTCGCGATAAAGCGAAAGGCGAAACCCTAAACGGTATTACCGGTATGAAGAGTGCCGATTTGTTTCTAGCCAAGAAGAATGAGCGTAAACAATGGCAGCAGCCTGAAGTTATAGAGAGCGAAATAAATTCGGAATATGAAGACGGAGCGTGTTCTTTCTCTCCGGATGGACAAACCATGTATTTCACGCGATGCCGTGAAGCCGCTGCTGCTCCCGTCTATGCCGAAATATGGAGCTCACAGCGCAGTGGTGCAACTTGGGGCGCTCCTACAAAATGTCAGATTATACGCGATAGTCTATCCTCGGTGGCTCATCCTGCCGTTTCAGCAGATGGGGCATGGCTTTACTTTGTGAGTGATATGCCCGGTGGAGTGGGAGGAAAAGATTTGTGGAAATGCCCGATAACCGGTGCCGAATTAGGCGCGGTAGAGAATCTAGGGCCTTCTATTAATACCATTGGTGATGAACTCTTTCCTTATATAAGAGAAGATGGTTCGCTCTATTTCGCTTCCAACGGTTGGCCTGGAATGGGGGGACTTGATGTGTTCCGCGCTGTACGTGATTCTCTAACCGGCAGTTATCGTGTGAGCAATCTCGGTTATCCTTTGAACTCATCGGCAGATGATTTTGGCATCACCTTTGAACCCGCTCATAATAGAGGTTTCTTTTCTTCGAACCGTGGAGACGGACGAGGTTCTGATCATATCTTTGAATTTATAGGCGATGAACTCGATTATCAGGTTACCGGATGGGTGTACGACAAAGATGGTGATCCGCTCGCTGCAGCTTCCATTACCATTGTAGGTGATGATGGAACCAACCGTAAAGTAAATGTGAATGGCGATGGCTTTTTCTCTGAAAAGGTAGAACGGAATACGCGCTATGTGTTTTTGGCTAATTGCCGAGGTTTCCTTAATGCCCGTCAGGAGTTGGCTACTGATACAACAGTCCAGAAGAAGGTGTATGAACTCGATTTCCCAATGTCGTCGATTCTGCGTCCCGTGTTGATTGAGAATATCTTTTATGAATTCGATAGTGCCAAACTGACTCCTGCCTCTTCCGCTTCTTTGGATAAACTCATTGCCTTACTCAATAATAATCCTACGATTACCATTGAGCTTGGTGCTCATTGCGACTACATAGGCAACGATGCCTATAACCTTCGTCTTTCGCAACGCCGAGCTGAGTCGGTAGTTCGTTATTTGATAGAAGGAGGGATAAAACAGGATCGACTTACGGCTCAAGGATATGGAGAGAGCGTACCTAAAAAGGTAACGCGCCGTATTGCTGCTGCACATCGCTTCTTGAAAGAAGGGGATATACTGACAGAGGCTTTCATCAAAATGCTTAAACCGACCGAACAGGAAATTTGTAATTCGCTGAACCGTCGCACTGAATTTACCGTGATTCGTACTACACACGACCTGCCCACCGAGGAGGATCAGACGGATACCCCTAAGGAAGATACCTCAAAGAAGAAGCCTGCTCAGGCTGGCGATTTCATTGAATAGTAAGTCGCTTTTGTAGTAGTATTGTCTTTTTCGAATCTAAAAAAGACAATGAATATAGCTTTATTGATCTTTTTTTGGGTCGGAAATTTCGTTGGAATGTAAAAAAGTTGTAACTTTACCCCGCAATAACTAACCAAATTCAAATAGATTTAACCTTATGAAAAAGCAAATTCTAGCCCTTTCGGCTATAGTTGCGCTTGCTCTGCCCATTCAAGCTCAGAGCCAAGAGCCCATCAATGACAGCAATACGCCTCTGCATTTAATACACCCAGATTACAAAGTCAAGTATGGTATTCCTACACAAGCAGAAGTAAAAGCTAAAATAGATCAGGTACTTTCCTTTATCACTGCCGGTACTCCAACTCGTGTTATCGACAAGCAGACGGGTGCAGAAATCACCGATTTTAAAAACTTAAATAAAAACGCTCAACTAGAGCGCGGCTCGTTCCGCATAGCTTCTTACGAATGGGGTGTGACTTATTCGGCAGTACTTCGGGCTGCAGAAGTCACCGGAGATGCTAATTATAAGAAATATGCAACCGATCGTTTCTCCTTTTTAAATAAAGTGTCGCCTTATTTTAAGCAACTGATGGAGAAGTCGCATGTCATCGACCCTCAAATGAAGCAGGTACTTACCCCTCATGCACTCGATGACGCAGGTGCTGTTTGTGCAGCAATGCTGAAGCAACAGTCGGCCGATGGACAGAAAACACTAGCTCCCATTATTGAAAATTACATGGATTTCGTGCTCAATAAAGAGTATCATTTAGCCGATGGCACGTATGCTCGCAACCGTCCACAACCTAATTCTGTTTGGTTGGACGATATGTTTATGGCCATTCCTTCGATCGCTCAGATGTATCATTATACAGGTGATACCAAATATATTGATGAGGCTGCTCGTCAGGTAGAACTCTTTGCCGATAAGATGTGGGTGCCCGAGATGAATCTTTTCCGTCACGGTTGGGTAGAGAGTATGGATACTCATCCCTGTTTCTTTTGGGGAAGAGCTAATGGATGGGCTTTCCTGACGCTTAGCGAAGTGCTGGATGTACTTCCTGAAAACCATCCCAAGCGTGCCTTTGTGCTCAATCTGTTTAAGAAACACGCTATGGGCCTAGCTGCCTTACAGGATGCTGATGGATTCTGGCATCAACTGTTGAATAAATCGGATGCCTACGAAGAAACTTCCGCTACTAGCATCTATACCTATTGCATGGCACACGGCATTAATAAAGGCTGGCTTGATGCTAAAGTTTATGGACCTATCGTATTGCGTGGATGGTCGGCTACTGCTTCAAAGATTACTGCGAAAGGTGAAGTTACCGATGTGTGCGTAGGTACAGGTATGGGCTTCGATCCGGCTTATTATTATTATCGTCCGGTGAATACTTTCGCGGCTCATGGCTACGGTCCGGCAATTTGGGCTGGTGCCGAGATTATCGAAATGCTGAAACATACCCATCCTAAGATGAATGATAGTGCAGTAATGTTCTATACCAACGAACAAAAAACGCAAGAGCCTATCTTCTCTGCAGAATAAGAACGCGAAGAAATAAAAGAAAGTCCTACAGCAAACGAATGTTTGCCGTAGGACTTTCTCCTTTTTGCCGTAGGGCAAACTTTGGGTTAATGCTTTCTTATTTCTGAAAAGTAAGTATCCATTAGCTTTTTTGCAGCGGCAAAGGAAGTCCGTTGGCCCGCTAGAACTTGTGCCTCGAACTGAGGTAAAAGAGCAGCGATCTGTGAGTTCTCGTAAAAGCTGTTGTGCATCGTTTCGTGAATGCTTTCATACATCCAGTATTTGCTTTGTTCATTCCGTCGGTATTCGAAGTAGCCATTCTCTTTTACAAAGTCGATGTAAGCGTATACCATATCCCATACCTCTTTAATGCGCAGGTTGTAGTAGCCCGAGTAGGTAAGTACTTGTGGAGTCCATCCACTATCAGGAGTAGGGAAGAGGTGCAATGCGTTGCGGAACTGGGCAGCAGCCAAGTTAGCGCGATCGATATTATCTCCATCGGCTTTGTTGATGACAATGCCATCGGCCATTTCCATAATACCTCGTTTGATACCTTGCAGTTCATCGCCTGTGCCAGCCAGTTGGAGGAGCAAAAAGAAGTCGACCATTGAATGCACAGCCGTTTCGCTTTGTCCCACGCCCACAGTCTCGACGAATATTTTATCGAATCCGGCAGCTTCACAAAGAATAATCGTTTCGCGTGTTTTGCGTGCAACGCCTCCCAACGAGCCTGCAGAGGGGCTGGGGCGGATAAAACTGTCGGGATGTGTAGCGAGTTTCTCCATGCGCGTTTTATCGCCTAAAATGGAGCCTTTGCTACGTTCCGAACTTGGGTCGATAGCCAGCACAGCGAGTTTCCCGCCTTTCTCTTCTAAAAGATAAGTGCCGAATACATCGATCGAGGTGCTTTTGCCTGCTCCCGGTACTCCACTGATTCCGATTCGTATCGCATTTCCTGCAGCAGGCAGGCATTTCTCAATAACCTCTTGAGCCAAAGCATGGTGTTCTGGAAGTACGCTTTCAATGAGCGTTACGGCGCGACTTAGTATCGTAACATCACCTCGTAGGATACCTTCCACATAGTCGGAAGGAGTAAGTTCGCGACGTTTTACCCGCTTTTTTTGCAGGTATGGACTTACGCTATTGGGAGTTTCAATTCCCGCATTTACGCTTAAGCCCTTATAGGCCTCATCGTTTTCTGGATGTTTCATGGTGAGGATGTATAAAAATTACTTTACCAAAGCACTATTTTCTTTTTCTGCAAGGATAGAAACAAAGAGATAAGGTGCTTCCGGATCGTTTGTAATGATCAGAATTTTGGGTTCACTTTTGAAACGATAAAAGTGTTTGCCGTTTAGCGTCAGTTTAAGTTTGGCACTCTCTCCAGGTTTTAGTACACTTTTGCTAAGAGAGAGTCCGATGGCCGGATTGAACACTTGCAGCTTTTTTATTTCAAGTTTACTTTTCCCTTGGTTAGTGACAAGAATCGTAGCCGTTTTCGATTCTTTCTTTTTGATGATCCCCATCTGTACTTCGTCTTCTGAGAGTTGGATGTGTGGAGCTGCGGACAATTGGCTTGCACTTAAATTAGTGAAATCGGGTAGAAGTACTGAAGAAATAGTAATTTCGTTAGCAACAGAAACTTTATCACCCGCGTAACGGGCTAAATAAATAGGTGTTTGAGTAAGTCCGTATTCTTTTAATTTTTCGGTTTCCAACGTTAGTATGATCTTTCCTTTTCGACGAGGAGCCAACACACGAGGTGAAGCCTGCATGGTTAGATAAGGAGGAAGGTGCATCAATTGTATGTCGAGCGATTGTTTCGAAGCATTTAAGATCTCAATCGTGGTGCGAGGCTTCTCGCCTTTGCCTACGGGCTCAAATTCTACGTTACGGGTATCAAGCAGCAAATCACCGATTTGTTCGGTTAATCCACTCCCTTTTTCTGCACCCTCCAACAAAACTTCTCCTTTCAAAGTAAGCCGTGTAAGTGAAGTTTCGCTGTTACTATAGATGTTAATGAACTTCACAAAATGCCCCATCATTACTGCATCGTAGGTCACGGTAATGGTATCTTTTCCCCCAGCAGCAATGGGAGCTTTCGGCCATTTTACTAAGGTGCAGGCACAAGATGCTTTTACTTTGCTAATTTCGAGTGGAGCGGTACCGATGTTGGTAACCGTAAAAGTCGCAGTCGCGGGCTTCTCATGCGTAATAAGTCCGAAGTTGTGCTCTATTTCGTTCACTGAAAGGTGTGCCTGTGCCCAGCCCGATAGGGGAGTGACCAAGAAGGCAGCCAAGAGTAGTTTTTGTAAGTTCATACAGAGTTTGTTTGCTATTTTGTCTACAAAAGTAGCTTTTTTTATGGAGATGGCGAAATAAAAAATCTTTTTTATATAATATTTGTGTGAGGAAACAAGAACGGTTCTATTCAACTTGTAAGATAGTTGCATCAGAGTGAGCTGAAAATTCTGCCGAGTAAGTCGATTGTAAGAAAGCGGCTCCACTGCTGTAGCTTCCACTACGTACTACATAACTGTCGAGCTCGAAAAGGTGCGTACCTTTGCTAAGTCGGTCGAAGAAGAGAATTGATGAGGCGTCTTTGTGGGTGACGTATGCATTTTCTAAATAGTTCGACGAAGCATCGACTGGCTCTAAGCAGGCTGCACGTGCATCTTTTAGTGTGATAAAATCAAGGTCACGGTCGACGGTTACAATCAATTGTGTACGTATTTGATCCCCTTTGTGAAGTAAGGTTTCTTTCGTCACAGGAATCCAGTTTACTTTGCTTGCGGTATCCGCCGGATTGCGTTTCAGGTAGAGCTTCTTTTCCACTTTTACATTTTCCCCTTGCGCTTTTAGTGCACCGATTACTTCGTTGCAACTGCTATATACGGCTCCCCAGATGAGTCCGTTTCCTGTTTGATTTAGTGTGATAGAACGCGCTTTTAGTGCAGCTGCATCGGTAAACACAAACTTTTGTGTTCCTACCGCGTCATTGTGGGCTTCGACTTTTACGATATGTCCGACAAGGGTTATGGTCGCTGCTCCGGTAGAAGGCGAAGTTAGTAGCTCTTTTCCTTTTAAAAGGAAATAAAGCGCATTGGTGTTAGCCGGAGTAGTTCCCCAGAGCTGTACTTGCTTGTGGCGTAGTAAGTTTATCTTTAATTCTTCCACTGTGGCACTGTCACCCATCAATTGAAAAGCTTCTGCGGCTTGCGTAAGCAGACAGATTGGATGGCTCGACCACGAGGTGTGAGTGGATGAGGCATAGAATGTACCCATATCTTTATTCACTACGGCTAGCTCTCGAAGCGATTTCTCGAAACGTGTAGCTGCTTCTGCATCCTTTTCGATGGTTAAAATCACAACCCCTTTGGCACGATCGCCGACTGAAAGAGTAGGAAGAGAGGCCTCTAGGCTATGCAGGTAAAAAGTATGTGCTTCTTTATCTGTGGCAGTTAGGGTTTCTTTATTTAAGCTGCGCAAATACAGATAGCCTACTTCATCCTGATTGAGGAGATAGTTTGATAGTGCTTTTTGTTCTTTCAATGCAACGTAACGTTGGGTGTATTCTTTTTGTAGATACCCCATGGCTTTGTGGCGCAGGGTGTCGGCGGTTGCCGGTTGCACTTCTTCGGTTAGAAGAGGTAATCGACTCAACGTTTCTACGATATAGGCGGTGGTTTGTAAATTAGCGTCCATACCTCTATACCAAGCAAAACCTCCATTTGAAAGTTGCAGCTGCCTTAATTTCGTTAGTGCGATTTGTGTTTGTTGAGCGATTTGTGCGCTGTCGACTAATGTGGCTAGCTTTTGCATTTGTGCTTCTTCTGTTTCTGCTTCTGCCACCCAAGGGGTTTCTTCTAAAAGAAGTGACTTTAGTTCTTCATTTTTCCGAAGATTGCTAATCTGCTTATTCGGTTGATTACTTTCGGTCTCTTTTTGTGAAACTTTTGTCAAGGCCTCCTTCAAAAGCGGATTTTGACGAACGATCCATGTCGATAAGGTGTTGCTATAATAGGCGGCAGCCCAAGAGAAGGCATCTTCCTTCGTTGGATTGTTCAGGTAGGGCAACGCTTCTACAGCCATCCAAGCCGGATTGGGCGTGAGTTCTACTGTAACTGAACTGCGTTCAGCACTTGGCGATTGTCCGTTGAATAGAGAGGTCAACGAAAACTGTCGTGAACCTTTTCCACGTAGAGTTAAGGGAACGCTTTCTACGAGATGCTCGCGACTGCTGAGGATAGCTAATGTATGCTGTTCACCGTCGCTAAAAATGAGGCGGTTTGCAGTGGAAGTCCCTTGTTGATTCGAAGACGTTTTGATGGGCTTTCCTTGTGCCGTCATGCGAATGCCTAGTACGGTTTGTGATTGGCACTTTTGGGCAAGAACAGAACCAGAACGAAGGTCAAGCTTGAAGTCTACTGCAATGCTTGAGTCGTTAGGTACTAAAAAAGGTAGTTTTTCTTGCCAAAGCACTTCGCCGGTTGCTACATTGAATACCTCGCAACGTACGGTGCCTTGCACTTCTTTTTCATTACTTGCATGGTGAATACGGCAGGATACAGTGGTTACGTCGTTCTCTCGCAGATAGCGTGGTAAGGCACTACTCAGCATAAAGGGTTTGCGTGTAATGAGATCACTTTCCAAAATTCCCGTTTCCATCGTAGGAGTATGTGTAATACCTATAAAGTGCCAACGTGTAAGTGACTCCGGAATGGTGAAAGCGATGCGCACTTCTCCTTTTGCATTGGTACGAAGTTGAGGCAAGAAGAATCCGGTCTCGCTGAAGTTGGTACGAATCGTCTCCGTGGGGGAGAAACGTTCACTTTTAGTGGATAAGGATGTTTCATTGTTCATTGCGCTCATTGGGAGAGCTTCTGCGACAAGGCTGGTTTTGAGCATTTTGCCGCCACTTCTAACTCTCATATCATTACCTTGTACATCTGCTACAGAAAGAATGAGCTCTTTATTAAATAACCAACGGTCGTATTCAAGCGAAGAAGGATATTCTCCTTGTCCTTTTAATGGAAAATCAAGAGAGGCAAAAAGAGTGTTGTTAATGGAGCTTATTGAATTAACATACGAGATATATCGTGGGAAGTTCATTTTCAGTCTCGGTTGATAGGGCCTGAGCAAATCGAGTGAAGCATCGTAAAGCATTGCCAATAACTCAGCATCGGCACAGGGCACTGTGTTCTCGATGGAGTCTTTGTTTTCAGAGCGGTGGATACTTAGTTTCCACTCTTCTTTCTGACCCGGTTGTAGACGATCGCGGAATACGTCCCATTGTAAGGTGAGCTCTTTGTTTGGCTCCGGTTTGGGAATCTGAATATTCAGATTTTCTATTTCTCCGTCTTTTACTGCGCAGAGGCTAGCCATTGCTCCGTCTCCATATTCTAGTTTATAAGGAAAGCTAAGACGACACAAGGTGTCGCTTAATAAGTTGACTCTACTTTCCAAAAGTCTACCTTTGCAGAAGATGTCGACTAATAGGTGTATATTTTCCTTGGTAGTGCCGACGAGTATTTCTGTGGGCTTTCCTTCTTTGGGTGAAGTGGTAAGTTGCTTGACCCACAACGTTCCTTTCACCGGGCTATGTGTATCGTATTGGCTATATAGAAGAATAGATTCTGTATTCGTGCAAAGGCGGCTTTGTTCATCACGGGTTGTTAAAACCAGTTTGAAGCTTCCTCCGGAAAGGCTGCGCCATTCGTTAAGATCGATCCTTTTCCCACTCTGTATCTCCTTGCTCCATAGCGGGTGAATCGAATCGTTGGCCGCAAACAATTGCGCTTGAATTGTTGCTTTAACGTCTTTCCCGATGATGTTTTGGGCGATAAAGCGAGTGGACAATAAGGTGTCTTTACAGAGCTCTTGGGAAAGTCCACTTGCAAGCATGAGGCTCTGATGCCCTTCGGGTACAAAGAATCTTTCACTTTGGGTTTCTCCGGTTGCGTCTGTTACAAAGATCTTTATGTTGTACGAGTAATTTGAATTTCTATAACCGAACCCTTTTTGAGGAGATATGTTCGTAAAAGGAACACTTAAACGGAAGGGAATTTCAAAAGAACCTTTTGCATTGGTGAGCGTATTCCCTTGTGCGATGATTTCTTCTTCGTTTACTCTATAGCTATATAGACGATTTGAAGTTCTTGTGACTTCAAAACGCACTTCTGCTTCAATAAGTGGCGTTTGATGCAACGATAGGGCATGGCCTGTCAAGGTAATGCTATCCCCGACTTGCGGAGTGCCAAGTAAGGAGTCTACTTTTATTTCAAAGCTGGGGAGTTTGTAGCTTTCTACTTGAATAAAAGTTCTTCCTAAATCACCGCAGCCTACTGAGAAAGTTCCGTTTAGTGTTTTCTCAGGAAGAGTAAACTCTCCGGTAAATGAACCGAAGGCATTGGTTATTCCTTCTACCTTGCCAACTTCTTTCTGATTTACATCGAGCAAGTTTAGTTGGTAGGTTTTTCCTGCTTTTACGACGTGGGTACTGTCGCCGAGTTGTTCATAGGCAATTCCCTTTACAAAGACTTTTTGTCCGGGGCGATAGAGTGCTCGATCGCTAAACAATTCGATATGTTCTTCTGTTTTGAGCTTCTCGTTATCTTGAAATCTATTAGTTGAGTAAAAATAGCTATCGGAGCCGGGCAAAGCTTTGTCTTCTAAATAGGTAGCAAAGATAGAAAAACGTCCATTCTCAAGAGGCTTATTGAAGTGGCATTTACCTTGTGCATTAGTCGAAAGCGATTGATAGAAGACGGATCCTGAATCGGTTACATGATAGAGGCTGACTGTAACCCCTTGTAGCGGGATACCGGATTCTTGATCGAATGCTATTAGTTCGGTCTGATTTTCTTTTAAATCGCGCCAGACTAGTTTTAGTTGAGTACTTGCAAGCAGCGTCCCCACCTTATTTGCTGCCTTTTTATCCGGTATAACTTCGTTAAGATAAATCCCATGCTTAGGACCTGTGAGGTAAAAGGTGGTATCTTTCTCTAGGTAATCGGGAGTTGGATATAGTGAATAATGAGTTTCCTCTTTTGGGAATATTTGTTTTTTCTGAAGAAGCGTCATCGGATCACCTATGGAATCAATCTCTTTGGCAGAAAACGGTAGTTTGTACCGGCGGACTGTAAAGCCTTCTAGGTTTTTATATTGCACTTGCATAGCCAATCTTTGACCGGGGTAAGTAACTTGAGCTAGTTGTACGTTAAGCATTGGCTGTAGAATCTCTTCCTGCAAAGTTTTAAGTGCTCCAATACGATCGTAATGTGAATAGCTGGCTAGTGCGGCTTGAAGAACCTGAAGCGCCTCAACCGGTTTGTTATCCTCACGCAATAATTGCGCCTGTTTCAAGCAAAGTTCGGCGCATACTTCTAAGTCACTTGAAGTGACGATTAATTTAGTTAAGGCTTTTTGTTGCTCAATAGTAGTGAGCTGTCCCAAGTCGCGTTCGTATTGTAATTGTTGCATTTGTACGAGTAATGCAGCACTGCGCAAACTTTTCTGTGTGTAAAATTGAATAAGAAATTGATAAATCTTTTGCGATTCTTCATCGCATTTCTGCTTGGAGAGTATTCCTCTATTTTTCAGTTCACTTAGAGTGTTTAATGCACTTAATCCGGAAAGATGTAGTAAGTCGTGTGCAAAATAGCGGCTGGCATGACCTTGCAAGATGATACTTTCGTAAGAATCACTACTTTGTTGTGAGAGGTATTCAGGTTGTGCCAGTGAAGCTTTTAAAAGAGTGTCGACAGCGGTTTGCAGGCTTTCGCTTAGAATTGGAGAAATCGATCTTCTGAAATTTGCTCTAGGATATTCATTTACCTGTAATTGAGCGAGTACACCGGAAAGCACACAACGTTGCAATTCACTAGGAGTAGAAAGTCGCCAGTTATTAAGTCGAGTTAGGTCGGTTGTTAAACTATCTCGATCAATTTCTTTACGAGCTTCTATACGGGTCATGAAAGCGCGCAACTGCTGGGGGAAATTGCCTTCTTTTTGTGCTATCAGGAAAATCTCATCACATTTCGATGCAACCGAGCTAGGTAAACCATTGGCTTGTAGTTGGGTTACTTCTTTCCATTGTTTCGTATATTTGTGAGAGGTGCGTGCTGCAGATGAGCCGGCAACCAACGTGAAGCTTACTAGGAGCTGAAAGATTATTTTTTTATTCATAGAGGTGTTTCTTTAGGAGGTTGATGGGATTGCTTTTTTAAGTCTTTCGATTGGCAAAGAAACGAAAAAAAAACGTTTTTTAATCGAAAAGCGCAAAAAAAAGAGTATTTTTGTGGCCAATAACGAAAAACAACGCTACAAATGAAACAATATCTTGACCTCCTTGATCGCGTACTTCAAGAGGGGCACTTCAAAGGAGACCGTACAGGGACAGGCACTCTTAGTGTGTTTGGCCATCAGATGCGTTTCAATCTTGAAGAAGGTTTTCCTTGTTTAACCACCAAAAAGCTACATCTAAAAAGTATTATTCATGAACTACTTTGGTTCTTAAAGGGAGATACTAACGTAAAATATTTGCAAGATAATGGAGTGCGTATTTGGAACGAATGGGCTGATGAGAAGGGTGAACTAGGTCCGGTTTATGGTTATCAGTGGCGCTCTTGGCCTGATTATCAGGGAGGGCATATTGACCAAATAACACAAGTCATTGATCAGATTAAACAAAATCCGAACTCGCGTCGTTTATTGGTTAGCGCATGGAATGTGGCTGCTGTAGATGAAATGAAGCTTCCTCCTTGCCATATTCTTTTTCAGTTCTATGTGGCCGATGGACGTTTGTCGTTGCAGCTGTATCAACGTAGTGCCGATATATTCTTGGGAGTTCCCTTTAATATAGCTTCGTATGCTTTACTTTTGCAGATGGTAGCACAAGCTACCGGACTGAAAGCGGGTGATTTCGTACATACCTTGGGCGATGCACATATTTATATGAATCACTTGGAGCAAGTGAAACTTCAGCTTACGCGTGAACCTCGTCCTTTGCCTAAAATGATATTGAATCCTGAGGTGAAGAATGTCTTTGATTTTCAATTCAGCGATTTCCAATTGACTGATTATAACCCTTATCCACACATTCCAGGCATAGTAGCCGTGTAATTGGAATCTATCTTCGTACTAAAGTAAGGAAAGTAAAGGCAACGGGATGTTTCTCGTCGGCTTCATGCTCTTCGCGTGCATCTATCACCCAATCGTTTGTAATATCTAGTTCTGGAAAGAAAACATCAGCCTCTGTAGGTGCAGCATGTATTAGGGTCAAGTAGAGCCGGTCAGTATGTGGTAAAGCCTCTTTGTATAGTGTCCCTCCGCCGATAATAAATACATTTTCTTCCGGTGTACAAGCTTCTAAAGCTGCATCAAGAGAGGGGAAGCACTCTGCACCTGAAAATTCATTAGCAGAAGACATTTTGCGCGAAAGTACAAGGTTTCGTCGGTTGGGAAGTGCTCCTTTGGGAAGCGATTCAAAAGTCCGCCGACCCATCAGAATTGTATGACCGGTAGTTAGTTGCTTAAAGTGCTTGAGGTCGGCAGGGAGGTAATACAGCAAATCATTTTTGCGTCCGATTGCGTGATTCTCACAAACGGCGACAATCATGTATAAGTGACGCAGTTTCATTGCTTAATCTTCGTTTTTTACTTCAGGGATAGGCATTTGGCGATTCATTGCCTCGTGAAAAGAGATTAAAGTCTCTGTGCGGCTCAATCCTAGGGGTTGTAACTTTTCATGAATCAATGAAAGTAGATGAGCATTGTTGCGTGCATAAACTTTGATAAACATGTCGTATTTTCCTGTAGTATAATGGCATTCTACCACTTCCGGTATCAACTCAATACCTGCACGTGCATACTCAAACGATTCAGGATCTTTTAAATAGATGCCCAAATAAGCGCAAGTTTCATAGCCAATCTTTTCAGGGTCGATTATATATTGTGAACCTTTTAAGATGCCTAAAGTAGTTAGTTTTTGAATGCGTTGATGAATTGCAGCGCCTGAGACATTGCAGGCTCTAGCTACTTCAAGAAATGGGATGCGTGCATCCGTTGCTATCATTTTGAGTATTTGCTCATCGAGTTTGTCTAGTTGTTGTGCCATAAAAATGATAATTTTCTGCAAATATACTACATTTATTTAGGAATTGAAGCATTTTGAGCTGAAAATATATTACTTTTGCATTGGAAAATATAAATTGCAATAAAATGAAACAAGTGAGAAAATTGAAAATCTTTTTTGGCGTTTTGCTTTTTAGCGCGCCTATGTTTGGAATGAACCCTTCTATGTCGATTGACGGATATACAGGTGCTACTACAGTTTCGCAGCAGAAAAGTGCTGTTGGTGTAGTGAAAGCAAAAGCAAAGAAAAAGGCCTCTAAGGCCGTTTTAGTAACCTCTTCGCCTAATTTAGTTGCAAAGGTTGCTAGCGATAGTATCGATTTTGATACCTATTTCACAGGTCAAACCCTTCGTCTGGATTATGTTTTTGCCGGTGATATTAATGCGCAAAGTATTTATCTAAGTAATCTATATCGTCTTCCCGGTTGGGCAGGGCGCAGGCATCATCTCTCGGATTTGCCTCTTGCCGGAACTTATCAATTGACTGTAAAAGATGTAGCAACTAAGAAGGTTATTTATCGTTATTCGTTCTCTTCTCTTTTTATAGAGTGGCTAGATACCGAAGAGGCGCGTCATGTACCTCGTGCTTTCCCAAATACCTATTTAATTCCTTATCCCAAGGAGAAAGTAGAGGTTAGTATTGCGGTGCGTGAGAAATCAGGCCAATATACAGAGAAGATTCATCATGAAATAGACCCTACAGACATCTTAATTCGTCCGCTTGGCGAACACAAAGTACCTGCGCATGAGGTTATTCAGCAGGCAGGGCCTAGCGATCAATGCATAGACCTAGCCTTTTTACCGGAGGGTTATACCGAAGCAGAAATGGATACGTTTGTTGCTGATGTGAAGAAGTGCTGCGAATCCTTATTTAGCTACGAACCTTTCAAGTCGAATAAAGATCGTTTCAATGTCGTAGCCGTAAAAACGCCTTCTCGCGAAAGTGGAGTGAGTCAACCCAAATTGAAAGACTGGAAAGATAACGCTTTCGGTTCACATTTTGATACTTTCTATTCTGATCGTTATTTAACGAGTAGTGCCATCCCTGATATAAACAATGCTTTGGCCGGAATTCCTTATGAGCAAATCATCGTGTTAGGCAACTGTAGTCGCTATGGAGGCGGTGGAGTTTATAATTCCTTCACTTTGTGTGATGCACATGATGTTTTGACACCTACTATTGTGGTGCATGAGTTTGGACACACCTTTGGAGGATTGGCCGACGAGTATTATTATGCTACCGAACAAGTAGTTGACGTTTACCCTCGCAACGTAGAGCCTTGGGAACCTAATATTACAACCAAAGTGGATTTTGCCAGCAAATGGAAAGATCTTTATGATAAGGGAGTTGTAGGTTTGTACGAAGGTGGCGGATATAGTCAGAAAGGTGTTTGGCGTCCGATGCCTGATTGCCGTATGAATACCAATAAAGCCACCGAATTCTGCCCCGTTTGTCAACGTGGATTGAAACGGATTATTGATTTTTATACTCGATAAGCATCTTTTTTCTGCCAAAAAGTATATTTGGCATGGTTTTCGCAGAATACTCTTCTGAAATCAATTTTTAAAATTATAGCTATTATGAACATTAAACCATTAGCAGACCGTGTGCTGATTATTCCCACAGCGGCTGAAGAGAAAACCATCGGCGGCATCATTATCCCCGATACCGCAAAAGAAAAACCTCAAAAAGGAGAAGTGGTAGCAGTAGGACAAGGTACCAAGGATGAAGACATGATTCTCAAAGTAGGCGACACTGTTTTGTATGGCAAGTATGCCGGAACCGAATTGGAGATGGATGGTACAAAGTATCTTATCATGCGCCAAAGCGATGTAGTCGCTGTACTCGGTTAATTCACATTAGTTAGGTAATTTAAAACATTAAAAGAATCATGGCAAAAGAAATTTCATTTACGATGGAAGCTCGTGACAGTTTAAAAAAAGGTGTCGACGAGTTGGCAAATGCAGTAAAAGTAACTCTAGGTCCAAAAGGCCGCAATGTAATCATTGAAAAGAAATTCGGTGCACCTCATATCACAAAAGATGGTGTAACTGTAGCAAAGGAAATCGAACTTTCTGATCCTTTCCAAAATACGGGTGCACAACTTGTAAAAGAAGTCGCTTCGAAAACCGGTGACGATGCAGGTGACGGTACAACTACTGCTACTGTACTTGCCCAATCCATTATTGCAGAAGGCTTGAAGAATGTAACTGCAGGTGCTAATCCAATGGATTTGAAACGCGGTATCGACAAAGCCGTAATAAAAGTTGTTGCAAGCATCAAAGCGCAAAGCGAGATGGTAGGCGACAACTACGACAAGATTGAGCAAGTAGCTCGTATTTCGGCAAACAACGATGATGTAATCGGTAAACTGATTGCAGACGCAATGCGTAAGGTTTCGAAAGATGGTGTAATCACTATTGAAGAAGCAAAAGGCACTGATACTACCATTGGCGTAGTAGAAGGAATGCAGTTCGATCGTGGTTATCTTTCTCCTTATTTCGTAACTGATACTGAGAAGATGGAATGCGTACAAGAAGATCCTTATATATTGATCTACGATAAGAAGATTTCTAATTTGAAAGATATGCTTCCTATTTTGGAACCAGCTGTACAAAGCGGACGTCCTTTATTGATTATTGCAGAAGATGTTGACAGCGAAGCGCTAACTACACTTGTAGTAAACCGTTTGCGTACTCAACTAAAGATCTGTGCAGTGAAAGCTCCCGGTTTTGGTGACCGCAGAAAAGAAATGTTGGAAGACATTGCCATCCTAACCGGTGGTGTAGTAATTAGCGAAGAGAAAGGTTTGAAACTTGAACAAGCTACCCTCGAAATGTTGGGTACTGCTGAGAAGGTTTCTATCTCTAAAGATAATACTACCATTGTAAACGGTAAAGGCGAAAGCGAAAACATCAAGACCCGTGTCGGTCAGATCAAAGCTCAAATCGTTGCTACAAAGAGCGACTACGATAAAGAAAAGTTGCAAGAACGCCTCGCTAAACTAGCTGGTGGTGTAGCTGTACTTTATGTGGGTGCTGCTTCTGAGGTAGAAATGAAAGAGAAGAAAGACCGTGTAGATGATGCTTTGTGTGCGACTCGTGCAGCTATCGAAGAAGGTATTGTTGCAGGTGGTGGTGTAGCTTACATCCGTGCAATTGAAACTTTGGAAGGTTTGACCGGTGACAACGCTGATGAAACAACCGGTATAGAGATCGTAAAACGTGCTATCGAAGAACCGCTTCGTCAAATCGTTGCTAATTCAGGAAAAGAAGGTGCTGTAGTGGTACAGAAAGTACGTGAAGGCAAAGGTGACTTCGGTTACAATGCTCGTACTGATGTCTATGAGAACATGTATGCTGCCGGTGTAGTTGATCCTGCAAAGGTAACTCGTGTGGCACTTGAGAATGCAGCTTCTATCGCAGGTATGTTCCTTACTACGGAATGTGTCATTGTAGAAAAGAAAGAAGATAAATCCGATATGCCAATGGGCGGTGCTCCAGGTATGGGCGGTATGGGTGGCATGATGTAATCGTTGCTTTCCCCATCTTTATAAAGATAAATCCGCAGGTAAGTTCCTTTTGTTAGGAATCAACCTGCGGATTTTTTTTGAAAAAGAAAAGCAATGCAACCAATCAGATCAGTAGCATTGCTTAGTAAAAAAAAGTTTAGAGAATAAAACCTATTTAGCACCAAAAGGTTGTCGCCATGTGCAGCCGCTTTTCCATTCAGAACAACCAAAGGTATTGTGACCGCGTAAGATGTGTCCTTTTCCGCAAAGCGGGCAAGGATCTCCTTCACGCCAAGTCCGAGCAGAAGTCGTTTCCGATTGAGTTATATCCTTTTTCGGAAGAGTTGTCTTTTGTTTTTCTCCCGTTGAACGCTTCTTCGTAGTGGTAGTCTTTCCTTTCTTTTCTTTTTCAGGCGTCTTTTCAGCTTCAGCTTCAACGATAGTAATTCTTCGAGCTTGAGAAGTTAATACCTTTTGTACAATGTTAGTAACCATCTCCTTTAATTCTTCGAGAAACAGTTTTGCATCGTACTCTTTCTTCTCAATGCCGCGGAGCTTTTTCTCCCAAAGTCCGGTTAATTCAGCCGACTTGAGCAGTTCCTCATCGATCGTGTCAATAAGCTCCACGCCAGTAGGAGTAGCAATTAAGTTTTTACGATCTTTGCGTACATAATGCCTTTTGAAAAGCGTTTCGATAATATTCGCGCGTGTAGAAGGACGTCCGATACCATTCTCTTTCAGTGCATCGCGCAACTCCTCGTTTTCTACTGATTTACCAGCAGTTTCCATTGCGCGAAGTAAGGTAGCCTCGGTATAAAGTTTTGGAGGTTGCGTCCATTTCTCCGTTAAATCCGGTAGATGAGGGCCGCTTTCACCTTTTACGAAATCGGGTAATGTGCGTTCTTCGTCGTTTTGTGCGTTTTCGTCGCTTGCATCTTCCGTAGTTGTTTTAAGAAATACCGTTCTCCACCCCGGTACTAGGATCTGACGTCCGGTGACTTTAAAGCCAATCTTTTCCACTTCGCCAAGTACGGTGGTGGTAGATATTTTACAGTCGGGGTAGAATACCGCAATAAAGCGGCGTGCAATGAGGTCGAAAACATGCTTCTCCATATCGGTTAATCCCTGTGGAGGAATGCCTGTGGGAATGATCGCATGGTGGTCGGTTACTTTCGCGTTGTCGAATACTTTTTTCGATTTGGGAAGCTTTCTACCTTCTAAAGCTCCTGCTAATATAGCATAAGCCGCCATTTGAGCCAATCCTTTTAAGGTAGCCGGACACTTGGGATAAATATCCTCGCTTAGGAATGTAGTATCGACACGTGGATAAGTGGCGAATTTCTTTTCGTACAGACTTTGGATGAGGCCTAGTGTGGTCTCTGCTGAGAATCCAAAGCGTTTGTTGCACTCTACCTGCAAGGAAGTCAAATCGAAGAGTCGTGGTGCATATTCCGTACCTTGTTTAGTGCCGACCTCAGTTACAACAAAAGGAGCGGTTTTAACGGTCTCTAGAAACTGGCGTCCTTCTTCTTCTGTACTGAAACGTCCTTGGGTAGCACTAAAGGTAGTATCTCTATAAACGGTTTTTAATTCCCAATAAGCTTCGGGCTGAAAGTTTTCAATTTCTTTTTGGCGGGCTACGATGAGTGCTAGAGTAGGGGTTTGCACACGTCCGATGGAAAGGACTTGTTTATTCTGTCCATATTTTAAAGTGTAAAGGCGTGTAGCATTCATGCCGAGCGTCCAGTCGCCAATGGCGCGACTGAGTCCTGCTTCGTATAGACTTTGAAACTCACTTTGATCACGTAGTTTTGAGAAGCCCTCGCGGATGCTCTCTTCTGTTAATGAAGAAATCCAAAGCCGTTGAACAGGACAAGTGACTCCTGCTTTCTGCATCACCCATCGTTGGATGAGCTCTCCTTCTTGCCCGGCATCTCCGCAGTTTATGATGCGTTCGGCTTTCTGAAAGAGTTGTTCAATGATATGAAACTGACGTTTCGAAGAATCTTGATTAATTAGTTTGATGCCAAAGCGAGGAGGAATCATAGGAAGCGATTCCAGTCGCCATGATTTCCATTCCGAAGTATATTCGTGAGGTTCCTTCAGCGTGCAAAGATGACCGAATACCCAGGTCACTTGGTATCCATTTCCTTCAAGGTATCCGTCTCTCTTGGTGGTAGCGCCTACTATGGCGGCTATTTCGCGTGCTACACTTGGTTTTTCGGCGATGCAAACAATCATTTAGTTTTGTTTTTTGTGCAAAGATACATAATTTTTTGTGACAGCCTGATACTTTTCTGAGGATAAGTTTGCTATATTCGTGGAATTATCTTAGCTTTGCAGTTATATAAACATGAAAAAAGAGAGACTTATGAAGAATTTTATTTCCCTTGTGGTGGTAATGTTAATATCGTTATCCGCCTCAAACCTAAAAGCCTGGAGTCCCTGGAGTATCTCTCAGGTACGCGAAAATTCACGCTTCCTAACCGACAAAATGGCGTATGAATTAGATCTTACTCCTCGGCAGTATAATGATGTGTACGAAGTAAACTACGACTTCTTCTGCGCAGTTCGCTTTAAATTGGCACTTATTGAGCAAGGTTACAATCAATATTATGATGTGTATTACGAGGCGCTTGATTTGCGTTGTGAAGATCTGCGTTGGATATTGAACGAATCGCAGTTCCGTCGCTTTGTGAATATTGAGTATTTCTATCGTCCTATTTATCAATATTCCAATGCTTATTATTTACGTGTATATCAAGCTTATCCGCATGGAGCTTTCTATTTCGATTTTCCACGCACCTTACGTGTCTATTCAGGTGAGCATCATCATGGCAATTATAGAGCAGAAAGCTATTATAATGGGCGATACGACCATCAGAGCTATTCACGTCCGGTAACCTCACGTGGCGAAGATAACTATTCGCAGAATCGTAGTTCCGATTTCTCAAATGATGCTCATCCACAATATACGCGAAATGATCGTAATTCTGGTAAGAATCGTTATAATGATAACTCTTCGAAAGAAAAGGAAAAAGATTATAAAGGGAATCAGAATATTCAGCGTACCCCTGCTATTCAGAATAACCAAAATAACCAGCCTACTCAGAATACAAATAATAATAATGGGCGTCCGGCAAGTCGTTCGGCCTCTGCATTGGGTAGCGGCGCAGCTCCGACTAATGTTTCTCCTTATACTACGCGGAAATATACGTATGACGATGCAAAGACAAAGCGCAGAGATGGAATGAACGTGAGTGGTACTAGCCGAACTGCTGAGAGTCCTAAGAAAGAGACTTCTAGTAAGGAACGTACTAATAATAACTCTACAGGTACTAGTCGTAGTGATACCCGTAGCAGATAATACTTAGAATTGCGTTTCCCTTAATACGAAGCGTTGGCTTTTAATCCCGCACCTTGTAAGAGTTCGACAATACGATTTAACTCTTCGGGTGCGGCTTTTTGCAGCCCTTTTTCGGGAGTTGCGCGGTCAATAGTGTAAATCATAACTTCACTAGGCGCGATGCTACGCACTACGTCTAGCCAAGGTAGCACGTATTCGTCTCCTGTGTTATTTACATCTTTTCCGTGGTAAGAGCCTTTTAGGAAAATGGTTTGGATAATTACATGGCCCTCAAAACGTTTTAAATTGGCAATCGTCTTTGCTAAATCGAAAGAAGCGTTTGGTCGGTCGAGTAAGCGGATATAATTCTGATTGATCGTGTCAAGCTTTAAAATATTGTTATCTACTTTCATTAAAGCCGCATGTACATCGGGTTTGTGAATGCGCGTTGAGTTACTTAATACGCTCACCTTTGCAGTTGGGCAATATTTATCGCGTAATGCAATCGTACAATCGATAATTTCTGAAAAATGCGGATGTAAAGTGGGTTCTCCATTGCCTGCAAATGTAATCACATCGGGTAAGACTCCTTTTTCTCTCATTGCGAAAAGTTTTGTTTCGAGTGCTTCCGCAACCTCGTCTTTAGTGGGTAACTTTTTGTGAGGGCGATTTTCAGCATTAAAGCCACACTCGCAATAGATGCAATCGAACGAACAAAGCTTCCCATCGCTAGGTAATAAATTAATACCGAGCGAAACGCCCAACCGGCGAGAATGAACGGGGCCAAAAATAGGAGAATCGAAAAGAATCATAGTCTTAATTTCTTTAACTAGCCGCAAAGTTAGGTTAAAAATCACCTTTTTGCAAGCAAAATGCGAAAATTCTTCTCAAAAGCTGACTGTTATGTCGCATGAAAGCATTATTTTTGTCTCCGTTAAAGAATAAAATGAAACCAGTGAAACCTAAAAAGAAGAGTCTTCTTATTGCTCTTCCTCTATTGAGCGGATTGCTCTTTCTGTGTACACAATCTCCTTTGAGGGCACAGAGCTATGAGCAGATGACCCATGAGCAGAAGTGTGCTTTTTATACGTATGTGGGTGACTGTATATATGAGGGGGATACAATTCCTTTTTTTCAATTTCGGGATGTTTATGTGTATACACCATTAATTTTTAAAAACAGCAAGGATTGGAATAATTATCAGCGTCTAGTTTATAATGTAAAAAAAGTTTATCCGTTGGCTATTATGATTAATAATACAATAATCGAGACCTACGAATACGTGAATACTTTACCTGAGAAAGAGCGTAATGCTCACCTTAAGGCAGTGGAACATGGAATGATGAGCCAATTTAAGCCTGACTTCAGGAAACTTTCGTTAACACAAGGAAAGCTTTTGATTAAGATGGTCGATCGGCAATGTTCTTCCCCTTCTTATGATATTATTCGAGCTTTTGTGGGGGCTGCTCAAGCGCAACTTTATCAGATTTTCGCTTTCTCCTTTGGAGCTAGTTTGAAGAAAACTTTCAATTCGAAAGGCGAGGATAAACTTACAGAACGCGTTATAACGTTGGTTCAGAATGGGCAGTTGTAGCTTTTACTTATAGCTATTAGAACGGTAGCCGAGCTCCTTTAATACCACGGAAGTCTCCACTTGTCGCTCTGGGATTGTCCAATATCTCTTTAGTAAAAAGTCTTTTTCTGTCCCCAGAACAATCTGAAAATCATATTTTTCATAAAAACGGATTGCCCAAGAAGCATCCGCCCAAGTGCCTATTAGAATTGGCCTTTTTGAGAAAGTTCGCAAATACTCTAGTAATAATCCGCCGATTCCTCGATTACGGATATTGGTTCGTACATAAGCATGGCGAATTAAATTTACGTCACTTTTCTCTTGAAATCCCATCACTCCTTTAATTTGCTCATTTTCGCAATAGCAAAAAAACAGAATTCCATCAGCAATCTCTGCTCGTAATTGCTCTTTGCTCATATACGGTTCGTGCCATCTATCGTTTGGTATTACACCTTTATATGCACTTGCGGAATCATTGATGATCGTATAAATTTCATCAAAATCAGAGTTTTTTGAAGCCCGAATCATTATTTCTTATTTTTGGTTAAGTACATCATTCAAGTGGATTGAATTTATGCAGCAAAGGTACTATTTTTTCTCTCTCGATTCTTTTTAGAACTCCTAAATAATCTAAAGATGCATAATAAATATGCTTGTCAGGAAGTTTACTTAAGGTGAATAAGACTCTTCTTTTTACATCTTTATTTGTGGGCTCGTGCTTTTTTTTGTAAAAAAAGGGATGGGTCTCCCGTTTTTTATGTATCTTTGCAGCCGAATTATATAGGTATAACATGCAGAATATTAGAAACATTGCCATTATAGCCCACGTGGACCATGGCAAGACAACTTTGGTCGACAAGATGTTGCTTGCCGGAAATCTTTTCCGTGAGAACCAAAACAAAGGTGAATTAATACTGGATAACAATGATTTAGAGCGTGAACGTGGTATAACGATTCTCTCTAAGAATGTGTCGATTAATTATAAAGGCACCAAGATTAATATTATCGACACTCCGGGTCACTCGGATTTCGGTGGTGAAGTAGAACGTGTATTGAACATGGCCGATGGCTGTTTGCTTCTTGTAGATGCCTTCGAAGGCCCGATGCCTCAAACGCGTTTTGTTCTACAAAAGGCGTTGGAAATAGGATTAAAACCTATCGTGGTCATAAATAAGGTTGATAAACCGAACTGTCGTCCCGATGAGGTGTACGAAATGGTATTCGACCTTATGTTTAACCTTGATGCTACCGAATATCAGTTAGATTTTCCTGTCATCTATGGTTCTGCAAAGAATGGCTGGATGAGCACTGATTGGAAACAACCTACAGAAGATATTATTCCTTTGTTGGATTGCATCATTGAACATATACCAGCCCCTGAACAGTTGGAAGGTACTCCACAAATGCTAATTACTTCGCTGGACTATTCTTCATATACCGGTCGTATTGCTGTAGGACGTGTACATCGTGGTACGCTAACGGAAGGCATGACCATTAATTTGGTTAAGCGCGATGGCTCTGCTGTAAAATCTAAAATTAAAGAGTTGCATGTATTTGAAGGAATGGGCCGTGCCAAAACGACTTCTGTTTCTTCGGGTGACATTTGTGCATTGGTGGGATTGGAGAACTTCGATATTGGTGATTCGGTTTGCGATCTGGAAAATCCAGAGCCTCTTGTCCCTATTGCTATTGATGAGCCTACCATGTCAATGCTTTTTGCTATTAACGACTCTCCTTTTTATGGACAGGATGGTAAATTTGTAACTTCACGACACATACAGGATCGTTTGGACAAGGAGTTGGAAAAGAACCTTGCACTGCGTGTACTTAAGAGTGAAGAGGATGGCAAATGGTTAGTCTTTGGCCGTGGTGTATTGCACCTTTCGGTTTTGATTGAAACCATGCGCCGTGAAGGCTATGAGCTTCAGGTAGGACAGCCTCAGGTAATTATTAAAGAAATAGATGGCGTAAAGTGTGAACCTATAGAGGAATTGACGGTAAATGTACCTGAGCAGTTCTCAAGCAAAATTATCGATATGGTGACGCGTCGTAAGGGCGAAATGGTAGCTATGGAGAGTGTAGGCGAACGTGTAAATATGGAATTTAATATGCCTTCTCGTGGTATTATTGGCCTTCGTAATAATGTATTGACTGCTTCTCAAGGTGAGGCCATCATGGCACACAGATTTAAAGAGTATCAACCTTATAAAGGTGAGATTCAACGTCGTACAAATGGCTCTATCATTGCGATGGAAAGCGGCACCGCTTTTGCATATGCAATTGATAAATTGCAAGATCGCGGTCGATTCTTTATTTCTCCGCAGGATGAAGTTTATGCCGGTCAGGTAATGGGTGAACATTGTAAAGATAATGATTTGGTTGTGAATGTAACCAAATCGAAGAAACTTACTAATATGCGTGCTTCCGGTTCCGATGATAAAGCCAAACTGATTCCTCCTGTAATATTTTCATTGGAAGAGGCACTTGAATATATCAAAGAGGATGAGTATGTGGAGATTACTCCCAAAAGTATGCGTATGCGTAAAATTGTTCTTGATGAGAATGAACGTAAGCGTGCAACTAGATAGTAGAATAGACATAATTATATAAAAAAGCGTAGGGCCGTGGTTAGAAACTATTTAAGTTTCTGTCATGACCCTCGTTTTTTCTTAAAATAAAATTTGAGTTTACTTTTTCTGTATCTTTGTAGCTTATATATAAGAGAAGATAAGCAATAAAAAACACTACGAACTAATATGAAAGAATTCTTCCGAGTAATGCGGCGCTTTGTGCCACCCTATAAAAAATATCTAGGTTTTGCGGTGTTTTTCAACATCCTTTCAGCTGCTTTAAACGTTTTCTCGTTTGCGTTGCTAATACCGATACTACAGATACTATTTCAGATGGATTCCACAGTTTATCGATTCATGGATTGGAGTTCGGCTGTTTCTGTAGGTGATATTGCAAAGAATAATTTCTATTATTATATGCAGCAGTTGATCGTAAACTATGGAGAATCGAATGTCTTATTAATATTAGGCGTGTTTTTAGCAGTGATGACTCTATTAAAGACGGCTTGTTATTTTGCTTCTTCTGCTGTGATGATTCCCTTGCGTACAGGTGTAGTGAGAGATATTCGTACGCTGGTCTATCGTAAAGTGATGTATCTTCCTTTAGGATTTTTTAGTGACGAACGGAAAGGCGATATTATTGCTCGAATGAGTGGCGATGTGAATGAGGTTGAGAACTCAATAACCTCTTCACTTGATATGTTGTTAAAGAATCCAATTCTTATTATTACTTATTTTGCAACCTTGATTTACACGAGTTGGCAGCTAACGATTTTCACTCTTACTGTATTGCCTCTTATGGGTTGGCTGATAGGTGCGGTTGGTAGAAAGCTAAAGGCGCAATCGCTTACGGCTCAGGCCAAATGGAGTGATACGATGGCACAGCTTGAGGAAAGCTTAGGTGGGTTACGTATTATTAAAGCCTTCATCGCCGAGGAGAAGATGATTAAACGTTTTAATACTTGCAGCGATGAACTTCGTACAGCCTCGATGAAGGTAAGTACCCGCCAACAGCTGGCCCATCCAATGAGTGAATTTTTAGGAACTTGCATTATTGTACTTGTACTTTGGTTTGGTGGAAAACTTATTTTAGATGGGCATTCTCCCATCCAGGCCCCTCAATTTATATTCTATTTGGTGATGCTTTATAGCGTGATTAATCCACTTAAAGAGTTTTCTAAAGCAGGTTATAATATTCCGAAAGGATTGGCTTCAATGGAGCGTGTTGACAAGATCTTGAACGCAGAGAACCCAATTAAAGAGCCTCTTCATCCTCGCCCAATTACCGAACTCAGCGAAAAAATTGAATTTCGTGATGTCTGTTTCAGCTATTCCTCTTCTTCTCGCGAAATACTAAAGCATATCAATCTTGTAGTAGAAAAAGGAAGGACCGTAGCATTGGTAGGTCAATCAGGTTCGGGAAAATCAACATTGGTTGATCTCTTGCCTCGTTATCACGATGTACAACATGGGGAAGTTTTGATCGATGGAATAAATATTAAAGACACAACTTTAAAGAATCTTCGTAGCTTAATCGGTAACGTAAATCAAGAAGCGATTCTTTTTAATGATTCTTTCTTTAATAACATAGCTTTTGGTGTAGATAATGCAACTATGGAACAAGTAATAGAAGCCGCTAAGATAGCCAATGCACACGATTTTATCATGGAAACAGAAGAAGGCTATGATACCTTTGTAGGCGATCGTGGTTGCCGTCTTTCGGGTGGTCAGCGTCAGCGTGTAAGTATCGCTAGGGCAATCTTAAAGAACCCTCCGATACTAATCCTTGATGAAGCCACTTCAGCACTTGATACCGAAAGTGAACGCCTTGTACAGGAAGCTCTTGAACGTTTGATGAAGACGCGTACTACAATTGCTATTGCCCATCGACTAAGCACAATCCGTACAGCTGACGAAATCTGTGTTTTATTTGAGGGAGAGATTGTAGAGCGTGGTACTCACGAAGAGTTATTAGAAAAAGGCGGCTACTATAAGAAATTAAATGATATGCAAAGCTTATAGAAAACGGAGAAACTTCTCATTATAAAATAAATTGAAAAGAGGGTAGGTTAAATGACCTACCCTCTTTTCAATTACGCTTTTCAAACTAGTTTTTTACTAGTTTTTTACTAATTTTTTTACTATCTTACCCTTTTTAGTCTGTATTTTTATTACATAGACTCCTTGCTTAAAAGCGCTTATGTTAACAAACTCTTTATCTAATATTTGTTTCGTGAGCATTAGTGTTCCGTTTATATCGTATATCGAAACAAGGATTGACTTTTCACCTGCATTTATATAAAATCCATCGGTCGCTGGATTAGGGTATAGTGTGAATCTATCGGCATCAATAGTGCTTATATCTGTTACATCTTTCCATTTTGCGACGATGTCATTTGTAGTATAGGTCCTATTGTTAGCCAAATCACTGCCGTCTGCATTCACCTCTATGTAAGCCCAATCGGTACCGTTGCAATATTTATAGTCGTAGTCAGAGGAAGAAGTGAGTGTAATGGTATAATGGGTAGCATCTACTTTTGTCATGGGTGTAAAATTCCAGTTATTCATATCGCCGATAATATAACAAGCATTGGTACCGGAGGGTACAGTAACCGAGTAGGTCATATTTGATGGTGGATTTGCTGGGTCATACACATGTTTCCATTTTGCTACAATGTCACTTGTTGTGTATGTTCTATTTGATATAGAATTATTGCTCTCATCTAATTCCTGGTAGCTCCAACTTGGACCACTGCAGTATTTGTAACCATAACTTGTTAATGAAGAAAGTGTAATAGTATAATGTGTATCATCCACTTTATTCATTGGGAAAAAATTCCAATTGTTCATGTCGCCCACAATATAGCACTCATTTGTGCCGACAGGTACGGTAACCGAATAAGTGATTATCTGATTTTCTTCTATTATGTTTGCAAAATCTTTCCATTGAGCAGCAATTTGATATAGATCTTTAGATCCTGCAGGTACATATAGAACACTATTATTTTTGTCAACAAGCCAGAACACACTATCTGATGCGGCTAGATCAATCGGTGTGCTCGCACTAGCATGAATGTTATATAAATTGGGGCAATTGTAAAAAGCAAAGCCTCCGATACCAGTTACCGATGCCGGAATAGTGACCGAGTTTAGATTAGCTGCCCCTTCAAATGCAGCGGTATCGACTACAACTACTCCTGAAGGAATATCAAAGTTCATTGTTTTTGCATTGGGAAATGCTACGAGATGTGTACCTGCTTTGTTGTACAATACACCATCAATAACCGAATACTTGGGATTGTCACTTGCCACGCTGAAAGAATTTAAATTATTGAAGGCGAAAGCACTATTGCCTATATATGTTACCGTTTTGGGGAGCGCAATAGTATTTAATGAGGTACAATTCTGAAATGCAGCATATCCGATAGCGCTTACCGATGCAGGAAAGATAAATGATGTGAGACTAGTCTTTCCTGTTTTGTTTATTATATTATAAAATGCCCTTT
>Ga0302170_10000004_pt1 | contig 76317 bp, 55 predicted proteins | sample I_Fen_N2_1_FD_193492 | JGI IMG/M metagenome (GOLD analysis project Ga0302170, IMG submission 193492) | Peat permafrost microbial communities from Stordalen Mire near Abisko, Sweden - I_Fen_N2_1 | ecosystem: Environmental > Terrestrial > Soil > Wetlands > Permafrost | place: Sweden: Abisko...
AACTGGATTAAAGTTGGAAAGAGAATTAAGGGACAGACACCGGATATTGTTATTTTTAGCTATTGGATGGCTTTTATGGCTCCGTGTTTTGGTACCATTGCTCGTTATGCCCGGTCGCCAAAGACAAAAATGGTGGCTATGATTCATAATATGATCCCTCACGAACCAACTATTCTTGATAAACTCTTTCCGCGTTACTTTGTAAAATCTATGGATGGCTTTGTAGCTATGGCGGATTCTGTATTGGCGGATATTAATTCTTTTGATCCGGATAATAAACCCAAGGTTATGTCGCCTCATCCCATTTATGACCATTATGGTGCTGCCTTAACAAAAAAGGAAGCTGCGATGAAGCTTGGATTACATGAACAAAAACAATATATTTTGTTTTTTGGATTTATTCGTCATTACAAAGGTTTGGACTTATTGCTGGAAGCATTTGCTGATCCAAGATTACGCCAATTCCCAGTCAGGCTCATTGTTGCCGGAGAATTTTATGAAAATCCTCAGCCTTACCTTGAATTAATTATTAAATTGAAGTTGGAAGGATTGGTTGAGCTGCGAACTGGCTTTATCCCGGATAATGAAGTTCGGAATTATTTTAGTTTGGCTGATTTAGTTGCGCAGCCTTATCGAACTGCAACTCAAAGTGGAGTTAGTCAGATAGCGTATCATTTTGAAAAGCCTATGCTGGTAACTAATGTCGGGGGTTTGGCTGAGATTATTCCTGATGGTAAGGTTGGATATGTGGTTGGTGTGGATCCGGTTCAGATTGCTGACGCATTGGTTGATTTCTTCTCTAATCAACGATCTGAGAAGATGATCGAAAATATTAAAGTTGAAAAACAAAAATTCTTATGGTCGCGTATGACTGATGCGATTGATGGATTATTCTAGGCCTACTCTTTTCTCTAAGGGAACAAAATACTTTTCTTGAGTGTTCTGTTTGCAAAATTTCAAATTTTATTCATTAATCTCTCTTTTCCCAATCAGGGACTACAGCTCTTTATATATTATGGCAAGCGAAATAGTAGAAACGCCGATGATGAAACAATTCAACGAGATCAAAGCAATGCATCCGGATGCAATTTTGCTTTTTCGTTGTGGTGATTTTTACGAGACTTTTTCCACTGATGCTATTCGGGCATCACAGATTCTGGGTATTACATTAACCAAGCGGGCAAATGGCTCTGGTAAAACAATCGAACTAGCAGGCTTTCCTCATCATGCACTCGATACGTACTTGCCGAAACTGGTTCGCGCAGGAATGCGTGTGGCTATCTGTGATCAGCTTGAAGACCCAAAACTCACAAAAAAAATAGTAAAACGTGGAGTCACAGAATTAGTAACTCCAGGTGTTTCATATAGTGATACAACTCTAAATCATAAGGAAAATACCTTTTTAGCAAGTGTTTTTCTGAATAAGAATCATATTGGCGTTTCGTTTCTGGATATTTCTACAGGTGAATTTTTGGTTGCAGAAGGAACTGCTGACTATGTAGATAAATTATTAAATAGTTTTGGACCGAAAGAAGTTCTTTTTGATCGTTCGAAGAAAAAAGATTTCGAAGCTTTGTTTGGAACAAAGTTCTTTACATACGCGCTTGAAGACTGGGCTTTTACGCCCGATGCTGCTCTGGAACGTTTGCTTAAGCACTTTGAAACTAAGAATCTTAAGGGTTTTGGGGTTGATAATCTGCCCAATGCTGTTGTTGCTGCCGGAGCAATCTTGCATTATCTGGATTTGACCCATCATCAACAGACCGGACATATAACGCAGTTGTCAAGAATCGAAGAAGAACGTTATGTGTGGCTCGATAGGTTTACTGTGCGTAATCTGGAACTGTATGGATCCATTAATGAAGGTGCCCGTACCTTGCTTGATGTAATTGATAAAACGATTAGTCCGATGGGCGCGCGTATGCTAAAACGTTGGGTTGCCTTTCCGTTGAAAGATGTAAAGCCAATCAGTGAACGTTTGAGTGTGGTTGAGTATTTCTTTAAAGATCCTGAATTAAAGCTTATTCTTGAGCAAAACATAGCTCTGATTGGAGACTTGGAACGTATTATTTCCAAAGTGGCTGTGGGGCGGATCAATCCGCGTGAAGTTGTTCAACTAAAAGTGGCATTGAAAGCCATTGAGCCAATAAAAAAGGCGTGTCTGGAAGCGGATAACGTGACCTTAAAAAAAATAGCTGACCAATTGAATGCTTGTGCGGTTATTTCTGAAAAAATAGAAAATGAAGTCACTAACGATCCACCCAATATGGTTAGTCGTGGTGGTATTATTAAACCCGGTATTGATGCAGAATTAGATGAGTTGCGTCAGTTGGCTTATTCAGGAAAAGATTTCTTGCAAAAGATTCAGGAGCGTGAAAGTGAAGAAACGGGCATCCCAAGTTTGAAAATAAGTTTCAACAATGTTTTTGGATACTATATTGAAGTGCGGAATATGCACAAGGATAAGGTGCCGGATACATGGATCAGGAAGCAGACGCTGGTAAATGCCGAACGTTACATTACACAGGAACTCAAAGTGTATGAAGAAAAAATTTTGGGTGCTGAAGAAAAAATTCTGACTATTGAAACTCGACTTTTTAATGAATTGGTGTTGAGTTTAGTTGATTACATTACGGCCATTCAGTTGGACTCTAATTTGATTGCGCAGTTAGATTGTCTTGTTTCATTTGCAAAGGTGTCTGCAGAAAACAAATATGTTCGTCCGGAAGTTGCAGATACAGATGTATTAGACATAAAACAAGGCCGCCATCCTGTTATTGAGAAACAATTACCGATAGGAGAAACTTATATTGCCAATGATGTGTATCTGGATAATGAAACTCAGCAGATAATTATTATCACAGGTCCAAACATGTCGGGTAAGTCTGCATTACTTCGTCAAACAGCTATCATTGTGTTGATGGCTCAGATTGGATGTTTTGTTCCGGTTGAAAGCGCTAAAATTGGTATTGTTGATAAGATATTCACCCGTGTAGGCGCGAGCGATAATATTTCGCAAGGCGAGTCAACTTTTATGGTGGAGATGAATGAAGCTGCTAGCATTCTGAATAATCTATCGAGTCGCAGTCTGGTTCTTTTCGATGAATTAGGGCGTGGAACAAGTACGTATGATGGGATTTCTATTGCCTGGGCTATTGTGGAATATATTCATGAGCACCCAAATTGTAAAGCTAAAACTCTTTTTGCTACGCACTATCATGAACTGAATGAAATGGAAAAATCATTTCATCGGATTAAGAACTATAATGTGTCCGTGAAGGAAATTAATAAAAAGGTGATTTTTCTACGTAAGCTGGTTCGTGGAGGAAGTGAACATAGTTTTGGTATTCACGTGGCTAAAATGGCAGGGATGCCGCAAAGTATAGTCAAACGTTCAGAACAAATATTAAAGCAGCTCGAAACGGATAATCGTCAATCAGGGGTTTCTAAGCCGGTGGGCGAAATTGCTCAACAGCGTGAGGGTTTGCAGTTGAGCTTTTTTCAGCTTGATGATCCGGTGCTCGAGCAGATCCGCGACGAAATAAAGAATCTGGATGTTGATAATCTTACTCCGATCGAAGCTCTTAATAAACTTAATGAGGTTAAGCGTATCATCACGGGGCGGTAAATTGCACACTCGTCATATATCTGTGTCATTAATATTGCATATAAATACATTTTAATGAAAGTCAGGTGCGTGAGTATAAGTTTTAAGTCCTGAAATATTATAAAAACGCATTTTTTAGCGGGCGAAACTAAAAAAAACAGTACTTTTGTGCTTTCTTTTTTAGAAATAAGTAAGCAATAATATTTAATGATCTGTTCCCTGAAATCAAAATTCAGATAAACAGTCTTGTACTCGTAGCTATTTACTTGTAACTACTTAAAACACTCAAACAAATATATTTTTTATTGTATGAAGAAACATAATTTTAATGCCGGTCCTTCTATTTTACCACGTGAGGTTATTGAAAAAACGGCGCAGGCAGTATTGGATTTTAATGGTTCAGGTTTATCAGTATTGGAAATCAGTCACCGTTCAAAGGATTTTCAAGCGGTAGTTGACGAAACGATTGCGCTCTTCAAGGAATTATTGAATATTCCCGAAGGTTATTCTGTCCTTTTTTTAGGGAGTGGTGCCAGCATGCAGTTTTGTATGATTCCATTTAATCTTCTCGAAAAGAAAGCAGCATATTTAAATACGGGTGTTTGGGCTAATAAAGCCATGAAAGAGGCGAAAGGATTTGGTGAAACAGTGGAAGTGGCTTCGTCTAAAGATGCCAACTATACTTTTGTCCCTAAAGGCTATGTAATTCCGACTGATGCTGATTATTTTCATATTACAACAAATAATACGATTTATGGAACGGAAATCCTGACAGACCTTGATTCTCCGGTACCATTAATTGCTGATATGTCTTCTGATATTTTCTCCCGTCCAATGGATGTTTCTAAATATGGAATGATTTATGGTGGGGCGCAAAAAAATCTAGCTCCTGCAGGTTTGGCCTTTGTTATAATAAAAGATGAGCTGCTGGGAAAGGTATCGCGTTATATTCCGACTATGCTTAATTATAAAACGCATATTACTGAAGGATCAATGTTTAATACTCCACCGGTATTGCCTATTTATAGCGCTATGGAAACCTTGCGCTGGTTGAAAGCTAATGGTGGTTTGGTTGAGATGGAAAGGAAAAATATTGCAAAAGCTGAATTGCTTTACAATACAATTGATAACAGCAAAATCTTTGTGGGGACGGCAGCAAAAGAAGATCGTTCGCGCATGAATATTTGTTTTGTTATGAAACCAGAATATCAGTCGTTGGAAGCCGATTTCCAAAAATTTGCTTCAGATCGGGGTATGGTTGGAGTTAAAGGTCACCGTTCAGTTGGAGGTTTTCGTGCATCTGTTTATAATGCAATGCCAATTGAGAGTGTTCAGGCACTTGTTGACTGTATGTTGGAATTCGAAAAATTAAACGCTTAGAAATAAACATAACAATAGGCACTTTAGTGCCTATTGTTTTTAAATAGTCTATCATATGAAAGTTCTTATTGCTACCGATAAACCGTTTGCAAAAATAGCGGTGGACGGTATTCGTCAGGAAATTGAGGCAGCTGGCTTTGAATTGGCTCTTCTTGAAAAATATACAGTAAAGCAACAACTTCTTGATGCTGTTGTTGACGCTGATGCTATTATTATCCGTAGTGATATTATTGATGCGGAAGTTATTGCTGCAGCCAAGCAGTTGAAAATTGTAGTTCGTGCTGGCGCGGGGTACGATAATGTTGATTTGGCAGCCGCTACCAAAGCTGGCATTTGTGTGATGAATACACCAGGTCAGAATGCGAATGCAGTAGCAGAACTCGTTTTTGGATTACTTGTTTTTGCCGTTCGCAATTTCTATAATGGTACTTCAGGAACAGAATTGAAGGGAAAAAAATTGGGTATCCATGCTTACGGTAACGTTGGTCGCAATGTGGCTCGTATAGCAAAAGGATTTGGTATGGAACTGTTTGCTTTTGATGCGTTTTGCCCTGCCGAAGTGATAGAAAAGGACGGTGTAAAAGCCTTATCGTCGGCGGAAGAGCTTTACAGTGTCTCTGATATTGTTTCATTACATATCCCTGCCACAGTAGAGACTAAACAATCGATTAATGCTGCATTGTTGGGTCGGATGCCAAAAGGTGGCATTCTGGTTAATACGGCTCGTAAAGAGGTTGTACATGAAGTAGAAATCCTCGAGTTTATGGAGTCACATACTGATTTTAAATATGTGACTGATATCCTTCCTGCTAATGATGCTGTGATGAAAGAAAAGGTTGGATCCCGATATTTCTCAACACCTAAAAAAATGGGAGCTCAAACCTCTGAGGCTAACATTAATGCTGGTATTGCTGCTGCTAAGCAGATTGTTGGCTTCATAAAAAACGGGATCGAAACATTTAAGGTGAATAAATAGCTTTAATTAAAGCATAAACAAAATCAGCCCTGAAAACTTAATGTTTTTAGGGCTGATTTCGTTTATTTAGGCACTTCTTTGGACTTTTGCTACTTGTCTGTTATAGTTGTTCAATTTTGCTCACTTGATTTGGATGTTTTTTTTTGTAAAATGATAGTTAGGCTCAGTGGTGCTTTGAGCCAATAAATGAACAAATAGGGAGCTTCTATAATTTGTCGAGATTTTTTTTGATTGATTAAAAATCAATTAATTAAGAAGTATCCTTGTAAGAGAATGAATTTATTCGAGTTAAATAAGACTATTTTTTGTCAAAGTAATTACTATAAGATAGGTTTATCTCTTTAAATTTTCTTCTTTTAATATGCAATATAAATCAACAAAATAAAAATCCAACGTAAATATATATAATATATCAGGATGAATTTAAGTTTTGTTGGCCGATGATCTGATTTATCGGATGAGTTAATCTTTTTTTTTGTTACCCTTCCAAATAATATATTCCAAGTTTTCTGGTTATTTCAGCAGGCGATAAATTTCTAAAGTTTAATACGCAAGATTTGTCTGCTGTAATATTCTATTGTGATGATGATTATATAATTGTGAATCTGTAAGTTGATCTAACGTAAAAAAAGGTTGCACTGTTCAAAAGTTTGATGCCGAATAGTTCCCTACAGTTAATGCTACGTATATATATATACTACTACAAAACACTAATTATCAGAGATGCGTATTTGAATATGTATCTTTGGTTGTCAATTACAAATAATTTTTCGATGTGAAACGAGCATCTAAACATGCATTAAAACCAAAGGTCATGTTCATTGCGAGTTCCATGCGACAACTATTAAAAATATAAATAAACGCATGAAAAAATACATTCTGCTAATCACGATATTCATATTTCTGTTCCACCATTTTTCTTTTGGGCAAGGTTCTACATATAGTGGCTCTTATACGAGTTCATCTCCTATTGTGCTTGAAAATGTCAGCAACCAAACTATTAATGGTTTGGAAATTAGTAATTCCTCCGGGCGTTGCATTTATCTTTCCAACTGCTCTAATGTGACAATTAAAAATTGCAAATTGGGCCCATCAAGTGGCGAAGGAATTTATCTTGCAAACTGCACTAACATCACTGTAACTAATTGCTCTATGGATGCAGTGGCGAGTGGTGTTGTTGCCGATGTTGCTTCAGGAATTAAAGTTACGTATAACGATGTTAGAAATGTGCAGGGGCCTATGCCTCGTGGACAAATGGTTCAATTTGGAAATGTAACAGGAACAGGAAATGTAATATCCTATAATGCAGGGGAGAATATTGCAGGGCAAAGTTATCCGGAAGATGAGATTAGTCTGTACATGTCTAGTGGTACAGCCGACGATCCGATACAGGTAGTTGGAAACTGGATACGTGGGGGAGGACCTTCGGCTTCGGGAGGAGGAATAATGACCGGCGATATGGGTGGTTCGTATATTCTTGTGCAAGACAATGTTCTTGTGAACCCGGGGCAATATGGAATTACTATTGCTAGTGGACATGATATTATAATCAAAAATAATAAAATATTTTCGGAGAAAACAGCGGTCAGCAATGTTGGACTTTCAGCTTACAAACAGTATGAAGTAGATACTTACTCAAATACAATTATGAACAATCAGGTCAATTTTACAAACAAGAATGGAATCCTGAATGACATGTGGAATTCAGGAAATGCAGGCACTATAACAGGATGGAATACAAATGTCCATAATGCCAATTTGAATTCATCTATTTTACCTTCGACAATAATAGGGCGGGCTAAGTTAGCAGGTACTGATGTGACCACTCCAACTGCAGTTAATTACAAAATTTCACCCAACCCTTCATTTGGTGAATCAATAATTGTATCCTCAGATACACCCAATGCTATAAAAATAGCAGTATATAGTTCGACTGGGCAAAAAATGATTGATCAATCTATCAGTAGTACGCGTACAGTAGTAGATACAAGTAATCTTACAGCAGGAGTTTATGTTGTGAAGATATCGAACGCAGATGATAGTGTTGTCGAGGCAAGAAAGATAACCGTGAAAAAATAACTCATTTTCTTTGTGCTTTGGTGTTGAATTCTTTGGAACTATAAATAAGGCTGTAATCCGATCAGTTTCTTGTTATTGTTCTTTTTCCAAAACCAGTTGTTTATTTTGTAAGTTATGTAAGCGCTTCCGGCACCCAGGATAGCTCCTGCCAGTACATCCGAAGGGTAGTGCATCCCCAGATTCATTCGGGAATATCCAACGGAGCAAGCCCAAAAGTAACTTGGAGCAATCACATACCATTTTGGATACTTTAGACTAAGTGCTGTGGCAGTTGTAAATGCTAATGAAGTATGGCCGGAAGGAAAAGAAAGCGATGTTTCGGTCTCGTACGCAGTAATTTTATCGGGATATGTAGCGCCTGGCCGTGGGCGTCTTACAATTTCTTTCATGGAATAAGTAAGTATTCCATCCACTCCGATGCTGGCTCCAACATAAAGTGAACTTTTCAACAAATCATCATCCTTATCAATAAGTGCTATTATACCCATAACAACAGGTGTGGAAATTGTAACAGCAGTAGTCGTGTTGGAAATGAATTTGGAATATTGACGAAGTCCTCCCGGGCTATTTATACTTCTTAACAGCTCTACCTCTGTATTTTGTGCTGCTATTTGGATGCTAAAAACAGAAAAGACACTCCAAAGCAGAATAATTGTCGTAAATTTGCGCATATTTTTTTGAGATCAAAGATAATTATAATTTGTCAAATGATTCAACTTTGCTAATCTGAGTAGCTCTTGTCGAATTAAGACCATAACATTAAAATAGCAAGAGCTTACGTTATTATCAGAATGTTTAAAATTTCAATCGTCGGACCCGAATCAACCGGAAAAACATACTTAGCCAGTCATTTAGCTGAGTCTTTTGGTTCTCTCTGGATTCCCGAGTACGCTCGTGAATATGTTGAAAAGCTGAACCGTCCATACACATACGAAGACGTTTGTAATATTGCTTTGAAACAAATTGAACAGGAAAAAATTTACGAAAATCAATCCACGGATAAACCATTTGTTTTTTTTGATACCGATTTGATTATAACAAAAGTCTGGTTTTCTTACTGTTTTAATGAAATACCCGACTTTCTCACTGAACGAATGCAGGCAAATTATTTTGATCTGTACTTGCTTTGTGTTCCCGATTTACCTTGGGAGCCCGATTCGGTTCGGGAACATGGCGAAGACCGCGAGTTCTTCTTTAATTGGTATAAAAAAGAAATTGAACAAACGGGGAAGCCTTATATTACAGTTAGCGGGGTTGGTCGTGCGCGGATTGAGAACGCGATTGAGGCCTTGAGGCTGTTTGAAGGACAGCATAGATAAGAAATAGATAATATTTAATGATCTATTTCTATGAAAGCAAAATGCAGATAAACGTCTTGTAACTTGCAACTACTTCTAAAAAAATAAAATATTAAATCATGAATAAGGATTTATTAGACACAATAAAAAAGCTATCACAATTAGAGGAGTTTAAGGATGTTTGCCATGAGCAGAGCAATAATGATCCGATGCCATCGGTGGATGTATTGCAAGAAATTGTTCAGTTGGCGCGCTCTATTTTATTTCCCGGATATTTTGGTGATTCGGCTGTAAATTCGCAAACAATGATGTATCACATTGGTGTAAATATTGATAGGTTACATTTATTACTTGCTCAGCAAATTAAGGCTGGAATTTGCTTTAGTTGTCACAACAACCTCAAACAAGGTGCTGAAATAGAAAAAGCAGGAACCGAGAAAGCTACTAAGTTTATTATTCAATTGCCGGAGATACGGAAGAGCCTTCATACTGATGTTATTGCAGCTTATAATGGCGATCCGGCTGCAAAAAGTTTTGGTGAAGTGATATTCTGTTATCCGAGTATAAAGGCTATCAGTAATTATCGTGTAGCGCATGCCTTGCTAAAGCTTGATGTGCCTCTTATTCCGCGTATTATTACCGAAATGGCTCACTCTGAAACCGGAATTGATATTCATCCCGGGGCAACTATTGGTAATTATTTTACAATTGACCACGGAACAGGTGTGGTTATAGGAGAGACGACTATCATTGGAAACAATGTAAAAATGTATCAAGGAGTTACGCTTGGTGCAAAAAGTTTTCCATTGGACGAGAATGGTAATCCGATTAAAGGAATTGATCGTCATCCTCATATTGGGAATGATGTTATCATCTATTCCAATTCTACTATTTTAGGGAATGTAACGGTAGGTGATGGGGCTGTGATAGGAGGAAATCTTTGGATTGACGCTGATGTTCCTGCCAATGCAAAACTTGCACAGAATAAGAAAATGAGTAAATAAGAAAATCAAATCAGTCTCAAGTTGCATCGCTGTTCATTTCTGAAAATGGATGATGATAAACGATAGACAAAAAGAGAAAGAAAATTATATGGAATTTGAAATGTTAGCAAAAACCTTTCGTGGGTTGGAAGAAGTGTTGGCCACTGAATTGGTAAATATCGGCGCCAACAATGTACAGATTCAACGACGAGCGGTTAGTTTTACCGGTGATAAAGCTATGATGTACAAAGCCAATTTGTACTGCAGGACGGCCTCACGTATTCTAAAGCCGATTTTATCCTTCGACGCTTCAAATCCCGATGAAGTTTATGAACAAATAAAAAAGATAAATTGGGATGATTATATGTCAGTCGATAGCACTTTTGCTATTGATTCAACAGTCTTCTCAGAGGTCTTTCGTCATTCCAAATTTGTGGCTTATCGTGTAAAAGATGCTATTGCCGACTGGTTTACTGAAAAATATGACCGCCGACCATCTGTGCGAATTGACGGTCCGCAATTGATGATCAATATTCATATTGCCGAACATCGTTGTACGCTTTCACTGGACAGTTCGGGAGAATCGCTTCATAAGCGTGGTTATCGGGTGGCTCAAACCGAAGCGCCTATCAATGAAGCTCTGGCTGCCGGGATGTTGCTCATGGCTGATTGGAAAGGGCAGTCGAACTTCGTAGATCCGATGTGTGGTTCAGGAACCTTATTAATCGAAGCAGCCTTGATAGCATTAAATATTCCACCTGGCATTTACCGTTCATCATTTGCTTTTGAAAAATGGACCGATTTTGACGAAGAACTTTTTGACAATTTATACAATGACGACTCGTATGAACGTCCGTTTAACTTTAAAATCTATGGTTCTGATAATTCACCCAGAGCAATTAAAATTGCCGAACAAAATGTGAAAAGTACAGGCTTAAGTAAATACATAGAATTGCAGGTTATGCCGGTTCAAAAGCTGGAAGCTCCGGCAGAGAACTGCCTGGTGGTAACTAATCCTCCTTACGGCGAACGTATAACGTCTGATGATATTTACGGATTGTACGCTGCATTGGGTACTACAGTGAAACATAAATTTGCAGGAAGTACCGTTTGGGTTATCAGTTCTCATGAGGAATGTCTCGATAAAATAGGACTGAAACCGACAGAACGAATTCGTCTGTTGAATGGTTCTCTTGACTGTTGGTATTGCCGATATGATATTTTTGCAGGAAAACGAAACGATTTTGTAGCCCAAAAGCGGAATAATTTATAAGGTCAATATCATATTCCTCAATTGATTGTCTGCTCTGAATTGTCAACCGGCAACTTTTATTTGTAATTAGTTTGTAATTCCAAAATAAAAGTCTTACTTTTGCAGCGCAATTGCCCAGATGGCGGAATTGGTAGACGCGCTGGTCTCAAACACCAGTGGATTCACTTCCATGCCGGTTCGATCCCGGCTCTGGGTACGAGTTAAGCCGTATAAATCGTTGATTTATACGGCTTTTTCTTTCGGTAGGGTGTACTAAATGTGTACTGAATTAAATAAACATGTTGGAATACCACCTTTTAGGCTTATTTAACCGTCCTGAATTATAATCCCTTCCTTTTCTTTTGATTTACTCCCATTTTAATTAACTTTGCATGTAAAAAATAAATAAAACTCAACTGATATGACTCTTGAAGAGGTTTGTAATAAAATTCAAAGACCAATAAACAGCATTATCCAAAGTGAATGCAGGACAAAAATCCGCTCAATTGAAGTAGGTCTCAGGATCTTGATTGAAAACCAAAAAATCGAGCTCTTAGACAATGCAAGATTAGAAGTAGCCACTGAACTCGGAGCTATGGTTAAACAGTGCTACAGAATTTATGATGTAGTAGATGAATGGCAAGATTCATGGAATTTTATGTGGGGAGGTGGACTTATGGAAGTGCTTACTCCAGATGAAAAAAGTCAATATCGTAAGTTTCCTTATGAAACTGTAGATTATGATCAATATAAACAACAACCAGACTTTTATGATAAAGAGTTGCCTCATCTATCTTTCATAATCAATGAAATGATTCTTTTAAAATATGCGTCCGAACTTGACAATTTAGAATCTTGGTATACAGAACGAAAAAAGAAGTCAAGAATTGGATTGTCTGATGAAAAAGTCGATGACAGGTTTTCATCCTCAAAACTAACAAAGTCAGACAAACCATTTGAGGAAAAATTTGACGATGTGCAAATGGAGCTGTTAACCAACTGTATCAATGAAGCGCATCTATTTAAAATCTCAATAACTGCAGATATATTGAATAAATTCTTTGCATGTAAATTAGACACGCCTTTACACTCTGAAAATAATAGACGTATAGCCTATTTCTTTTATTCACTGAAAATACGTAATTATATTACTGAAGAGTGGAAAGCTGTAATTGAAAATAACAATCTCATTCTTGCACCTGAAAAAGAAGGCTATTTAAAGTCTTCTAATCTGTCTAGTGCTCAAGAAAATCCACCGAGAAACCATGAAATCATTGACAAATACATCAATCAACTGAAAAGACATTGAGAATAGAATGAGATCTTAATCACTCTCAACCTTCCAATCCATTTGCTCACTATATCTTTGCTGCCGTTAACGGAAAATAACGGGAGTGCGCACTCTCATTTGTTTAATTCAAATTATTATTCAAATGGATTCAATTTTAGAAAAAAGACTTATTGCTATCGAACAGCAAATGTTCATGAACAAGAATATCCTTAGTTTCGAAGAAGCAAGTGTATTCCTTAATCTATCAAAAAGCTATTTATACAAACTAACCTCAGGAGGATTAATCCCCCACTACAAGCCGCAAGGAAAAATGCTCTACTTTGAAAAAGAGCAGTTGGAAAAATGGCTACGCCAAAATCCAGTCAAGACTCAGATACAAATAGCAGAAGAAGCACAACGTTATATTCTCAACCACAAAAAGTAGTGGCTATGGAAAATCAGGAAGATACTACTCCTAAATATTCCAAAAATGAGAGTATTGAACGCTACCTATGCAATAGCTACGAGTTTAGATTCAACACAATTAAATCCAAATCTGAATTTCGGAAAAAGGACGATACAGGTATTTTCATTCCTATATCAACTTACCATATCAATACTTTCTGGCGCGAGTTGGATAGAAGTGGATTTAACACAACTGCCAATAATGTAAGAACCATTATCTTTAGTGATTTTGCTAAAAAGATTGATCCATTGAAAGAATATTTCAATAGATTAATTCCATGGCAAAATGGAGCTATTGAAGCATTGGCTAACACTGTAGTTGTATCGAACCCCGAGAAGTGGACACCCTACCTGACCAAATGGTTGGTGGGTGTTGCTGCTAACGTGCTTGACGATAGTAAATGTTGCAATCACCTTTGCTTGGTGTTGACAGGGGGGCAAGGTAAATTTAAAACAACCTTTCTTGATCATTTGTGCCCTCAATGTCTTAAATCATATTTATTTACAGGCAAAATTGACCCGCAAAGTAAGGATACTCAAACTCTTATAGCCGAGTTCCTGTTTATTAATATCGACGATCAGTTAAAAGAGCTCAACAAAAAAGATGAAAACACCCTCAAGAATTTAATCACTACTCCATCCGTAAAGTACCGCAGACCATACGATATTTATATTGAAGATTATCCGCATACTGCAAGCTTCATGGCTTCTGTTAATGGTTCTGAATTTCTGACTGATCCGACCGGTTCAAGAAGATTTCTTGCTTTTGAAGTTGTTGACATTAATATCGAAGAAGCAACTAAAATCAGAATGGATGATGTATATGCGGAAGTCATGTTTTTGTATCATTCAGGCATCCGTTATTGGTTCAACGATATTGAAATTCAAGAACTGAATTTACACAACAATCGTCATCAAGTACAGACTTTAGAATATGAAATGTTGGTTAAAGGATTCATTGTTCCAATAGATTCTGACAATAACGTTGAATACCTAACTAATTCTGATATCCTTAATTACTTACAATCTCATACGACCCATACGCTTTCTTCAAAACGATTGGGTGAAGCTCTGATGAGAGCTGGATTTACAAAACTCTCAAAGAGACTGAATGGAAATCCAGCATATTGTTATGGAGTAATTAAAGTAACTCCAAACCCTTTTAATCCATAAGGTTTATATTTTTCATCTTACTACATTACTACAAAGCAAACTATTCCATTGAAATAAAAAAGATTAAGTGTAGTAAGTAATCAGAAATTTATCTGACTACTTACTTACTACACTACTATAAATTATCCGGTAATAGCTACTACAAAACCAATCTTACTACATTCTATATGACTGATATTCTTTAATATAAAGAGTTGTAGTAATGTAGTAAGAAAATAACCACAAATAATAGAATTAGAATTATGACTTTCAAAGAAGCAAATAAAATAAGTATAAAAGGATATTTAGCCAAGCTAAGGATATTGCCATCCAAAGAAATGACGTATTATGGTATGTATCGTTGTCCGTTCAGAGAAGACAATGACCCAAGCATGAAAGTTGATTACGCCAAAAATCTTTGGTTTGATCACGGTATAGGCATAGGTGGTACGCTCATTGATCTTGTAATGAAGATAGAGCAGTGTTCTGTATACGATGCCATCATAACACTCGGGAAAGAACAATATAGTTGTGATTTTTTTTCTTTTCAGGGGAATACATTAGCCACGTCAACTGAATTTAGCATCAAAAAAATTCAACCACTCCAAAATAAGGCTTTATTAGATTATATCTGTATTGAACGAAAGATAAATATTAAAATAGCTAAAAGATACTTGCAGGAAATTTATTATTCCATCAAGGATAAAGCATATTTTTCAATTGCTTTTGAGAACAATGGGGGAGGCTATGAGCTTCGCAATGCTTATTTTAAAAGTTGTGTAGCTCCAAAGGAAATAACTACCATTAGAAATTCAAATGAGACGAACTTTGTATGTATGGTTTTTGAGGGATTTATAGATTTTCTCTCTTATCTAACATTGAAAAAACAAATAGAACCTATTAATAGTGATGTTATTATTCTTAACTCAACCTCTTTAGTAAATCATATGATAGAGATGCTTCCTACATATAAGCAAATCTCCTGTTTTTTAGACAACGATAATGCTGGATGTCAAGTTTTAGGAAATCTACAAAAAGAATATGGGCACCTAATATTAAATCAATCTATCCATTTTAGAGAGTATAATGATTTGAACGATTTTCTCTGTGGTAAGAAAATGAGACAGAAAGAAGATCCTTTCTTTTATAAAAAGAGTACCTCCTTGCAGTAAATAAAAGTTATTCTGTAAGTCAGGATTGAAGAAAACAAAGCTCTAAAAAGATGGTTGCAGCTTTTGATTTGATGCAGGAGAAATGAGCCGGAAAGAAATAAAAAATCAACAAAATTCAATGACCTCTCATTGTGATGAACCCTTGAGCAGTCAGGTAATGCAAGGTGTGTAAATGTATGCCACATTACCTTGCCTAAGCCGAGCTTAGGGTTATAGTTCTCCCTCTGGTTGCACTTAAAATAAATAATATGAAATATGAAAGAGAATAAGAAAACGTCTAGAATACCTGTTAGAATGACAACAGATGAAATGGCAGATATCAGGGGTCGGGCAAATGAATTAGGAATAAGCATGTCTTCTTTCATGCGAAAGGCTGCACTCAATCAGAGAATAATAATCAAGACGGATAAAGAGATGATTCGTCAGATTCATTATCTGGGAAACAATATAAATCAAATTGCTCGTCAATTGAACACGTACTCTGATGGCTTAATTATAGCTGATGCCTATAAACAAATGGAGGAGTATAAAGAAGTTCTTCAAAATATGCTAGCAAATATATCTAAAAAATGATAGCAAATATATCCAATACATTTGGCAGTAATGTAACTTTATCAGAAAAAATATCCTATAATATTTCTAAGATTGAGGATGGAAAAGGCGAATACTTATATGATAATTTTTTTCAAAATGATATCCATAAGCTTTATGATGAAATGAAAGAAGTTGGAGAAATGAACGATCAAGTAAAAAATAAATACGTTGAAGTATCTCTGAATCTAACTCCAGGAGAAAAATTGGACAAAGAAGTATTTTTAAAAATAGCAAAGGATTATTTACAGAGTCTCGGATATGGTAATTGTTGTTATGCAGTCATACTTCATACAGATAGAGAGCATAAACATTTACATATTTTAACAACCACTATCGATTATGATGCCATTCATGTCTCCGACTCAAATACTAAACTAAGATCTCAAGGAATATCAAGAGAATTAGAGAAAAAATACGGGCTAAAAGAGGTTGAGTATAATAAATTCAACAGTAAAAGCCTTTCAAAAATAAAGGAAAGAGAATACTATTTCTCTAATGCATTAGACAAAGGATTGCGTAATTTTTCGACTAAAACTGAGCTTCTGGAATTACTTTCAAATGAAGCAAAAATTATTCAGAATAATCGGTTATCTAATATCGAATTAAAATTCCTACTCGGAAAAGATGTCTATAATGAGGTTGGAAATGTTTTGGAAAAGAACAATCTTTTTGGGAGTTTGTATAAAGAAGAGCTACTTCAACAACTTGATACGTGTTATAATGTATCCAAAAACAAGTATGATTTTCTAGAGAAGGTTCATGCAACAGGTCTATATGTAAGAACACTTGCAGATAAGGATGGAAAACAGAAGCTAACTTATGGACTCCCTAATGCAAATGTGTATTTTAAAGAAGATCGTCTTCCACAGAAATATCGTTATGCTGCTATTTCAAGCTTTATGACTACCAGAGCAATGCCTACTGATGAACAAAAAAATGCAATCGCTTCAAAGGCGATTGTAGCATTAAAGAATAGTAACTCATTTGAGAGTTATCTTATAGAGTTGGACAAAATTGGGGTTAATGCTACGCTTCATCAAAATACAGGAGGAGTATATGGAATCTCATTTCAATTGAAAGATGTTGAAGATGCTGCAATCATAAAGGCAAGTGAAATTACAACCAATCGCGGATTTTCTTTTTTAAATATAACAAGATATTTCAGTGGTGAAGCAACCCCATTAAACGATCTTTTAAAAATTGGAACAGTTGCAAAGCAATCCTCAATGGGTGAAGTAGCGCAAAAAACACATATAAGGAATGAAGTTATACAAACATTGCCTTCGGTCAAAAGCACTGAGGATCTTATTGAAAAACTTTCAGAGAAAGGTATATCACTATGGGTGAGAAACGGGAAATCGGGAGAAATAAAGGGATTCTCTTTCAAATTGAAAGACTGTGCTAATGCAATCCCTATTAAGGCAAGAAATATATCTGTTGACTTCGATAAAGAATTATTCAGAGCAGTTCAAGCTCTTCATGCAACTCATGATATTGATACGATGAATCGGGTTGGAAATTTCTCATGGCGTATGAGTAAACTAGAACAGGGAGATTTTAATGCCTCTTATGTACCGACAGTATCACAAGAACTCGCTGAATTTTCAGAGCTAAGTGGAGGTGGGGGAAACTTGCAAAACGATGATGCACCTTTGAGTAAAAAGAAAAAGAAGAAAAATAATATCGATTTTGAAAGATGGATGGGTTTGTAATATTTGATTCAATGTCGTTAAGTTAGCAATTTGTTATAATCTTTTGTAATTCACCGAGTAAAGCTTTTTGGGTCGATGATTTCGTTCATTTGACCTTCCTGGTCTGATAATCTCTCTGGTTTCCCAGACTACATCATCGAACGCCTCGATTACAACATGGTAGTCTTTTCGGATAAACATGGCAATCGAAATATCTTTAGTCATTGCTATTGCATTTGTCCTGTTTATCTTCTGATCATGTTTCCTGTTTTCATCTGCTTTATATTCTTCTCTAACCTTTTCATCTATTGGAAATGCGTATGCTGAACAAAGTGTTCGCAAATACATTTTCGCATAAAAGTCTTGCTTAACTGCAATGGCTGTCTTTCCTGAGAATTTTTCAACTTTTATTCTGCATTTGAGTAGTTTAAATACTTCTTCTTCATTCCAGCGATAATGATACAATTGCATAAAATCATCGTACAAATACTTCTCCATATCCGTTAACGAGGTGCACAAGATTTCACTTTCACCACTAGGAGGTTTCACTTTTATTATCCGGCATTTAATTTCTTTGTCGTGCCACTGGGGATAGTCCTTGAGCAACTTCCTGTCTTTCTTTGGCGGTTTGAAAGTTACAATCTGCTCGTTCATTTCACTTTTCTTGAACTTGTCTACCTCCAGCCACCAATCATCTTTCATTCTCACACAAAAGTGTAGCTTCTTAGCCAATAGTAAGAAAAATAGAGCCAGACTTGGATATCTTCTATCCGAAAGAATCAGGTCGTCCTCCATCGCAGATTCCAAGTGCTTATAAAGCAAATCACGTTCACTTGAGGCATAAGGAACTATTTGGGAATCTACAGCCGGCAAATTCAATACATCATAAAATACAGAACAAAGTGCCAATGAGCGTTCGCGAGAAGCATTAGGTCCAAATTTTTGAACCTCAAATTCATTCCTACTGACTCATGATTGGGTAATCCTAAACGAGAACCATCAACAGCCATCACGTGCATACCGTACTAGGTGTAGACTTCGTTGTTTTCATAAAAGGTTTTCACAGCAACCTAATTCAATCGCTTAAAAGCCCAGGGATTCAATTCCGGCGAGCTTGACTAAATGTACTTTTTGTGATCTTTATTGTATTAAAATCTCGTTGGATAGAACTACATGACGACATAATCAAAATCACTAAGTTTTTCAGCGGAAGTTTCCGATTATTTGTAAACACCCCTTTAATGCCGTCTTTTGAACGGCTAGTAAACTCTTTTTTGTCAAGTTTATATACTGTATTTCTTGTTAATGTTACACGTTGGTTGTCTTTGGTTAGAAATTTAGAGTTAGCTCCTTTATACCCTATAAGGATGAATAATAAATTGTATTTCGAAAAGTTTTCAATTTGCTACTGTTCAGGTTGCTATATAAGACTCTTATCTTGACGATATTGATTGAAATACTCTCATTGTGTACTCTGTTAAAGTTTTTTACATATGCAGTTAAACAAAATCGATTTTGAAAACTGAACGTCTATATTTATCAGAATTACTATGAAATTCCGACAAATCACTTGAAAATAGTCTAAATGTACATTTGATTTGTGCGAATAGACTATTGATGAGTCTTGCTTATTTGTTATTTTTGCATGTGTGAATATTTGATAAACTGACAATTTGGGCTTGTGTCACGCTCTGTCTATTCAAAAAGAATTCTTTTAAATGACGCTCCAGTACTCTAGTATTGAATTTGTCTTTATGCAAAATAGGTTTTTGTAGCAGCTAGGCTAGATCAATATGATAATAGCAAAAAGTGTTTTGCATTTATGGGATGAGCTGGAATTTTGCAGATTCAAATTAATAAGTACTTGGATAAGTCTAATGTCGTATAGCTAAATCAAAAGGAAAGAAGATTCGAACGCGGATAAACGCTGATATAACGGATTTTTATACGGATTTCCATTTCGACAAGTCGAAATGGTTTTCAATAGTTTAGATTCTTATCTGTCATGCTTGTATGACTAAAATCAGATTTAAATCCGTTTAATTGTTATCCGTTCAATCCGTAAAATCAGCGTTCTATTCTTCTTTGAAAATACAACATTATATTCTCCACTTACTTATGTGATTTACGAATTGTAAATAAATAGTTTATTTTGAATTTCATATTCATGTTGCTTTAAGTAATGCTGGCTATGTTAGAACGACTACACTTATTTAGAGGTTTTGGGGCAAATAGAAGTACGGCAATGACTTGTTTCGTTCTGTTTGTGTTAACTACAGTTTTGTTCGAAATTAGCTCAGCCTATATAATGCGAACTAGTAATAACTGTTCATTGGTATTTATGTTTAAAATTGCATGGAGTTTTCTGTTAGTCTCCCAGGTTCTCAGGGTCTTTTTTTTGTCTGTCTTTACTAAAATTATTTATAAAAAGTTTCTTTTTCTTTTTCTTTTTCTATCTTTTTTTGTGTTGATACTTAATCTATCCTTGACGAATGGATTAATCAGGGAAGGAATTGCCGGGGGAGAGTTGAAAATGAGTTGTTATTTTGGAATGAAGTCTTTTGTAATCTCAGATTTTTCTAAATATGCCTTGGTTGAATTGCTCCTTATTGTACTTTTGAATGTACATACTGTTATAATATTGATTAAGTATTATCGAATTATTCGTAGTCGCAGCATTATTTGGGTCTTAATCGGTTTTTTATTCCTCTTTATTGTTCAGGTGAAGTTGGTAATACCATTTGATTTTTATATTGTTTACTTTGGATATTTGGGTTTTGTTTGTGCTCTTATTATTGCTGTAATATATGAGTCTTTGAAATATGTCGGCTTAAAAGATGAGCTTAAACTTCAAAAAGTAATTAGTGAGACTAGAGAGGAGACTGTTCATATGATTATCCACGATTTTAAAGTACCCTTAAGTATTCTTAAAAATATATCCGAAAATCAATCAAAAGATGATATTCTTAATTCTGTTCGGGCTTCTGCCAGCAAAATGCAGTATCAGATTCAGGATATTCTTGATGTTTATAAACAAAATTATTCAGCGCTGAAAATAAGTAAAGAGCCATGTAGTCTGAATTCTATTGTAGAAAGCGCATTCGAAAATGTGATATTTTTCACGAAGCAAAAGAACATTACGCTTATTTATAAATCAGCAAAAGAATATATTATTGATGTAGATAGAAGTATTATTGAACGAGTGATTATTAATTTGCTATTTAATTCAGTGAAATACACTTCAAATGGTGGATTAATTAAAGTTGAATTATATGAGTTGGATTTAAATTTGTTGGAAATAAGAGTGGTCGATAATGGAACGGGTATTGAAGCTGAAAAATTGAACTCGGTGTTTAATAAATTTGAAACTTATGGAAATCCGGTAAATTCAATTCATTCATCAACAGGTCTTGGGTTGTCGTTTTGTAAAGTCGCTGTGGAGGCGCATGGTAGTAGTTTGGAATTAGAGTCTGTTGTTTCTGTAGGTACTTCTGTGAGTTTTAAAGTAGATGTAATCCATGCAGATAGATTGAAGCGAAGTTTCAATTCGATTGAGCTACCTGAATCATTTAGTTCTATAATATTAACTTCCAGCGAGAAATATTATTTGTCTGTATACTATGTTTATTTAAAAAGATACAGTATTAATGAAATATCAGATTTACGTAAAATAATTAAGATTATAGAAAAAGATGAACATATTAATGCTATATGGTTGAGGTGTTTAGATGTGTCTGTCAATGCATTTGATAAAGATAGTTTTATTCGATTAGTTGAGATGATTAATCCTCAGTCATTTGACTAGCAATTATTGCCCTACCTCGTGGGGGTTTATCTGGAATTTGAAATGCGTTTTTTGATAATAAGTCCCTGTTTTCTAATTATAGACAGATGAACTTAATTGCCTGGCGTGGTTATAAATACAAAAATTAGTTCTAAACTAAACAAGCAAAATGCTGTGTATGCCTAGGATAATAATGATAAAATTTAGATTGAATAATTATAAAATATAAAGATAGATGAGATTGCATAAAATATTAATGGTAGATGACGATGTTGATACACTGAATCAGATAATAAATTGCTTTGACGGTTTTGAAAATATGTATTTGTTTTACAGGGCGCTTAACGTTAGGGATGCACTTCAAATTTGTATTGATTACGCACCAGATCTGATTATTACAGATTGGGAAATGCCGATTATTAATGGAATTGAATTTATAAAACATATAAAACAGAATGACAGGCTTTATGATATACCTATAATTATGTTGACAGGGAAAATGACTCGTCCTGAACATTTGAATGTAGCGTTTAGTGCTGGCGCTACAGATTTTATCCGAAAACCGATTGAAAAAATTGAATTAATTGCTCGTGTCCGTTCTATGTTAATGCTGGCTGATAGTCACAGAGAGGCTATCGAATTTAAAAATAGGGATTTAGTAAATACAGCCCTGCATATTGTACAAAACAATGAGTTTAATGCTAAGCTACGACAGAAAGTCATAGAACTGGAGAAAAGTTGTGGTTATTTAGATGCGGACTTGACAAAAATGCTGAAAGAACTAAATGAGGATTTGTGTGAAAAGATTAAGATGGAGGCATGGGATAAATTTGATTCATACTTTAAGCAGGTTAATCCGAACTTTTTCAATGATTTAATTGCTATTAGTCCTAAAATATCTCCAGCAGAATTACGGCTTGCTGCTTTTTTAAGATTAAATATTGGCACAAAAGAAATCGCAGCGATCATGTTTCTGACAGTGGATAGTGTAAGAACTGGCCGTACTAGATTGCGTAAAAAATTGAACCTCGCGCAAGATGAAAATTTAACGACATTTCTTTTGTCAATTTAATCCAGTGAAAAGAATATGTGATTTTATGTTGTTGTAGTGTGATTTACTACACAGCTATTTTTAGCCAAAACGTCCGAAACATTTATTTGTTTGGGCGTTTTTTTATGCTTTTTATGCAACTTCATGCATATACGCCCAAAAGTTTCAATATTGTTTCAATTTATCGATCTTCTTGTTTCATTTTAGTTAGCACGGCCTGCGCAAGTTTGATTTATATAATATCTACATTTATTCAGTTTAAATAAGCCCAAAGCAATTCTTTTTTTACTCGAAATCGCGACTCTAGTCACCATGTAAAATTGTGGTAATTGCGACAATAAATTACAGCTCGATAATTTAATTTCGGGAACCATTGTGTTAATTTATAGAGATGTGCATGGGTAAATTTAAGTTGTTAATATAGCCTATTTGATTTACTCTTATGTGAACTAGAAAATTCATCACGGCTCTATATTATTATTTATAAATCGTTTTAGCACTAATTATTCACAGGCCTATGATTTCACAATTACTTAAAGAAGCTATTAGATCTTCAGACGCGAAAAACAATTACATGCATCCATATACGAATAAATTGTATGCACTTTTTATGGAGTTTGAAGAACAAGCAGGATCTGATTTTTATGATTTGTTCATAATAAAGAAATTGCCCAAAGGCACTTATTTGCTGAATGAAGGTGAAGTCTCGACAAAGGTTTTTTATATAAAAACTGGAATCGTACGTTCATTTCAGCAGCGAGGGAAGCGTGAAATGAACATGTTATTTACCTTTCCCAATGAGTTTGTTGATTCATATCATAGCTCGTCACTTAAAGTACCCTCAACTGTCAGTATTCAATTGTTGTCTGATGCTGAAGTTTATGAGTTTGATTGGTCTCTGCTTAATAAATATAAACTCAGATTCCCAGTGATTTGGAAAATTCAGGAACTTATCGTCGTGTGTTTACTCACAGCAGTAGAAAACAGGCTTGTAAATATGCAGGAAATGAGTGCTATGGAACGCTACGAAGAGTTGTTGGTTCATGAACCCCAGTTGCTAAAATCCGTTTCATTAGTTTATATAGCTAATTATATCGGTTGTTCGCCAGAATGCATAAGTCGTATACGCGCTAAGATTTCTGGTGGCATGAAACCTGTTCTTCAATTTCGGTAATGGAAATTTGATGAGATACTATTCAGTTATTGACTGGTTACAAGCTTTAATATATCACTGTAGTAGCCCGAAAAATAGTGATAATGGTAGGACACAATTGCGGGTAATTTATTTGAAATTTAAAGCGATGAAAGATTTTATATACAAACACCTAGTTAGTTCTTTGTTAGCATTTGTGATAATCCTGTGGATTGCAATAGCTCTAACTTTTTTACTTATAATATATCCTGCCAAGTTCTGTTTTGTACGATTAACTTCTTTGATGAAAAAATAGTCTTTGTCAAATTGAGATTCATAGCTTTGCGCGAATACTAATTGGGTCTCGTGAACCAATGACCAGCGACCAAAGGGAGATCGCTCGGCTCTGCTGTTTGGCTTACCAAGAATTAGGGATAGTACAACAAACGAAATTCCGCCCCTAAATCCCCTTCTAATATAATCGGGATAAATGGTGGAGACTTTAAAATTACAACCGTATCGTATAGTGCTTCTCTGAAAAATGCGACATTATTTAATTTCTACTCCTTAATATACTAAAACAACTAAAAAACACTATTTTCATACTTAAGACACTCTATAATTACAGTCTATTTCATGTTGAGAGTGCCTGCCTGCTCGTTTAGCACCTTATTTTAGAGTATTTACTTAGATTTTATTCGGGCTTTTTATCTGCCACTAACTGATCCGGTTTATTGTCATCTGCCATTTTATATATAACGGTGTTTTCTTTTTTATTCAGTTGATCAGTTAATTCTGATTTGTCCTTTTTTAATTCTGCATTTTCTATTACTAATGCCTCGTATCTTTCTAAAACAGCTCCAATTGAACTATTATCTACGGAGTAAATAGGAAAACTTGAACCATTTTTTATCATCTCTCCTAAACCAGTAAATAGCCAATCTGAATTTAAATTGAGCTTTATCACAGAATTCTGTATGGCTTTTGTACCTACAATTGATCGTTTTTTCATGATTTCAGTAATCAAAGAACTACTAACCTCTATAGTTTCGGCAAATTCCTTAGCTGATTTTACAGTTTTCTGTAAAATCAAATAATTATAAAATTCTATGAATCTTTTGTTTAGATCATTCATTTAAAGTAAATACAGAATATTGTATAAATAATTTTTATAATACAGAATATTGTACTATCTTTGTGCGGTATTTCTGTATTGAAACAGCACACAAAGATAAATAAAGTTTATTTATAGCATATACACATGGAAATAATAGAGCGGATATTTGTGTTAAATAAATAGAATGATTCGGCGCTTTGCACCTTCGATTGCATATCTATGGAAATATACTACAAGTAGTATGGGACGCTGTCCCAAAATAAGGTGCAGAGTACCATGATACTCATTCTGCTCTAAAAAGAAGAGGCTGATTGCTTCTGTCTAACTCACATTGATTTAGTAATGCTTATCCGCAAATTGTCTTACCAAATGGAAATATTCCATTTTAAGTAGGGTCTCGCGAACCAACGGTCGTGATCGAAGGAAGTAATTTCAAATCGTGTGGATTGCTATTCAACCGCGATTTGTAAATCGCCCCCCCCCTCCATTTACTTTAATCAATATAGTAAATACAATAGGACGCTTTGCGGATATTCATATAAATTGATAGCTCGAACTCTGCTTTTCAGAGTAGCTCCTTGTGAAGGTCCTTGATTTCTTGATTTTAATCAAGAGTTGGGAGATTAAATTGAATTAGATAAACTGTTTCTTTGTTCAGTATAAATTGTGATAGGTAGGTGCAGTGTGTGATCAAGGACTGTTTTGTATATAACATACTGTTTTGTAGTTGTAGATTAGCTTCTGAATATACTAAATACACAGACATATATATAATACAATTGCTATATGAAAAAGCAAGTACTAATTATAATGAGCTTGGTCATGTCATTAATGACTTCTGCTTCCAAGTGTGGAAATTTGGAAAACGGGAACTCTTCAAAATAGTTACACTACCTTGGAGCCGACTTTTGATGCCATCAATGCAGGTACCTATACTGGCGATTTTGAGATTAGGTTAATGCCAGTACTACCGAGACAGCATAAGCCGTGCTGAATGCCAATGGCGGAGTTATATTTTTTGGTTCAGAGTAAGTTTATGTTTGGGAAAGGACCAATTTAGCATTTTATTTTTTGATCTTTTTAGGATTGATCCTCCTTTGAATGCAGTTAGTTTATGTTATTAGTTACAAAATTATAATTCTGAATTCGGATAAATTTTGGTTGTTCGTTTTACTAAGTAGAAAATAAATAATGTCATATGTGTGGAATATTAGATAAATTGCTAAAGAGGAAAACGAAAACTAGTTTGAATGAAATGGGTGACGACTTTGATAAGGACGTTGAAAAGCAAAACAATGCACTACGTCAGATTGTCAATGAAGTTATGAAAAATGAATTAGGAAATACTAAATGTAAAGAAGCTGATATTGATGAAGAACTTGAAGATGCCAGGAAGGCTAAACTTCGTTGATTCTTATTTGTTTCTGACAGAATTTGGCTTCAGACAGATGCTCTGTCTGATCGTAGGCGTATACCTTTTAGAACGTTTGGCTAAATTGTTATTCTCGTTTAGTTATAGGTAAGTCTGTTTGTTGAAATATCGTTTGGCATTTGAGTACTTACCCGATTGTTTTATTTTAAATATTTATATATGAACGAGATACTAAATAAATTGTATGTTCTCGCTAACATGTCCTTCGGAATTGTGGCGGCTATATTAGCCCTTCTGTTTTTATTTTTGTCAGTTCCCAAAAGTGAAGTGTTGAGTAACTATCGTACTTGTCGGAAATATATGGTCACCGCCTATTTTTTGATGGCAGTTTTCAGCGAGTTAGAGAGTTTTATGAGGAATAATCTCGTGAGTGGAGGTATTGATATATCACTGCTTTTTACTTTGATGAATTCATCATTCCAGGCTTTACTATTACCGATTGCACTAATAACATTAATCAATACTGACTATTTAAAAAGAAGGCTCATCCGTATTGAACTTCTTATTGTTAGTTCGTTTACTATATTAATGTTGGCAACTTCTCTCTGTAAAACATCTGTGTTAATGCCGAAGATTGTTTTTTTTTCCTTCATCGTGTATTATTTATTTCAGATAGGTCGTGGATTTTGGTGGATTCGCAGCCTGAGATATTTGTCCGAAACAAGAATGAATAACTTTTTTTTAGGTCAGGAATCTAAGCATTTGTTATGGGTCAGGAAAACGTCCTATTTGTTATTTCTTTTGGGGATTGTGTCCTTGTTGTTAGAGGTTTTTCCATATGCAATTTTTACGGTGGTTTTTATGTTTAGTTATGCCTCATTTTATACCTTTTTCGCTATTAAATATATTAATTATGTGTATGTTTTCAATCTGGTGGTACCAGTTTGTGCTAAAGAAAAAAACATTCATACAGCAAATTCAATTTCATTTGGTGATTTGGAAAAGGAGGTAGATAAATGGGTTGAGAGTAAAAGATTTACAACATCGGGGATTACGTTGACTGATTTGGCTATTGAACTTAAGACAAATCGTACCTATCTGTCCTTATATGTCAATACACATAAAGGTGCAAATTTCAATGCCTGGATTAATTATTTGCGAATGAATGAGGCTCAATGTCTTATAAATCAACGGCCTTTTTTGTCAATCGTAGTCATAAGCGATTTGGTAGGTTATACAGACTCAAGCAGCTTTGGTAAACAGTTTGTGAAATATACAGGTTACACCCCACTGGCTTGGCGAAAACTAAATACCATCGCAGAGAAACCGATGATGCCAAAGGAGGAATATGTATGGGGTAAACAATGTTGCTGATAGGGTAAATCGAAAATGGCAGATAGTAGTGCAACTCCAAATGGTGTAATGAACGAAGAGAGTTCTTTGGAAAACGTTCAATATGTAGGATCCACTGCTACAAAATGTTTTGTTTTTTTGATGTTGCTACAGGTTACAATATTGATAATTTTTGTAGAATGGTTTTAGGTAGGGAGTGAACTTTGACTATATTGATAATGGAATACAAAATATTGTACGAGCTTAGAATATAAATGTAAACAGGACTATGAATAATTGTGTTATTGCAGGTGGCTTTGCAAAAATTATAAATGGCTTAAAAAAATTGCTTAAATAGACTGATGGAGAGTAAGCAAATATAGTTTATAATCCGACTATTAGTTAGTAACACAAAAAATAACTAAAAATATTTGCTGCTGTAAAGCTGTAAGGATTTTGGCTTTTAATGCATTCTTTCTACTCGTAGGTAGGTATTGGAGATGATGCTTGATTTCTTTTGTGATTCTTGAATAAGTATAATTAAGAAAAAAGAGCGTCCAATATCGTATCCATTGTTAGGTAACTTCAATTATCTAGACGATTGTTTCATGATTGAATTTACACCTTGTCAATAGTCCCCAAAGCGTTGTAATTATTACGTAATTCCAAAAAATAAAGTAACTGTGCAAGATAGAAAAAGACAGCTTTTATCGGATCGAGGTATTCAGATACAATAGCTAATAAGATGTTCTGTAAAATTGCACGAATGTTTGACCAGTAATAATATACTGGTGATAATCAGTTAGCTCTTAGTAATTGTGAGTGAATATAATGCTTCAATATGCAGATACTTATGTTTGTTGGCTATTCCACTGCTGAATATTCAGTTACTCAATTCAAATACAATTTATCAGATATTTAATGTTTTCATATGTCATTAAATATGCTATCTGTCAACGTCATTTAAAGTTTATGCTTATTGTAAATAAATGCTACGTCTTGATATTTATCAAGAGATACTCGTAGTTTGTATAAGAATAATGAACTTTATTTGCATCGGCAATTGAACGTAACTATTCAAAGGTGCTTTTACGCTTGATATTCATCTGTAGAAGTCTACAAAAGTATAACTAGTTGCTTTGATTTTTATTGTCTATGTGCATTATACAAACAGTTCTATTTGATTGGATATTGGTATACAGCTAGAGCTGTATTTGTATCTTGTGCATTATGTTAATTGAAAGTATTTTGATGTCAGTTAAATACAATATTGTTTGCTCAGTTGGACTTATGAAATTCAAACACTTCTTGCTTTTCCTTTTATTTGTTGTGTTTGTTTTACCAGTAAGTGCGCAGAGTAAAATTGGAGATAATCCGACATCAATTCAGCCAGGTTCAATTCTGGAGTTGGAAAGTTTGAGCAAAGGACTTCGTCTACCTCGAATTCAGTTGAATGATATAAATGTGTGGACTTTAGATGGTACTGCTGTAAGCGGAATGCTCATTTTCAACCAAACCGGTGCTGCTCCAAAGGGAATGTATTATTGGAGTATGGAATTATCACAATGGGTCAATATTGTGAATTCTGCTGATTTAGCTGCTATTATTATGAATGGCACCACGGTTTCCTGTACATCGCTAGGAAATAAGCTTTCCACTACTGTAAATGGAATTACCGGATTGGGGGTAGATATAATCAATAATAATTCGTTGTCAATCAGGAATGGGGTACTTACTTCTACAGTGAATGGTGTGGTGAGTTCACCTGGATTAAATCTTATAAGTTCCGTAGATAATGGTTTGTCAAGTGGAAACGGAAATGCTCAACTCGGAGGCCCTTTGATAAAACCCACTACATTGTCCACTTCGTCGACAAATACTTTAGCAATAACAGGATTGGAGAATGGCAATGTAAATACGGATAGTTTATTGGTAGTGACAGCCAACACCGGAGTTATCCGAAAAATGAGTTCAAGTGTATTGACAAGCGATGGACTTATGTTGGTTGTATTAGCTACTTCGAATGGGCAAAGAAAGTTTGCCACTCCGGCAGCTATTTCGAATCTTAAAAAAATTCAAGTGTATCGAAATGGAATAAATGTGGAATTTATTAAGGTTGATAATATGCATATCGAATTAGAAATACAGGCAGCCTGTTATGTGGACGATGAAATTAAAATAATACAATTGATATAAAAATAGAGTAAACAAATTATTAAAAACTAAACGAAAATGAACTCTCAATTACAAAAACAATGGGCAAAGATTGCATGTGTAACATTCGCAATTTTTTCGATGGCTACATTGGCCAATGCACAGACAACTTCAGGTAATATTACAAAGCAAGCAAATGTAGCTTACGGAACAGGCGGGGCAACTGGTGCCATCAAAGTGGTTGACAACAAAGGTACTGTGAAGTACCTACAGGCAGCAAACGGTATGACTGTCTTTACCAATACAACCGCTGATGTAACTACAACTACCTGGCAGTTGGGTGGTACGTTGACAGATGATACCTATATTGATGTTAATGGAAAAGTATTTGCCTTGGATAAACTTACATTGGAAACTGATGTGACTAAAGCTTCAACCGATGCAACCAATAATTCGATCCATGGTACTGGTACCGGATTTACGGTGTTGATTCGCGATGAGGTTTCAGGAGCTGTGAAGAAAATAAAGCTTTCTGACCTTTTGAATGTGACTGCCGGTCATTCGACATTTACTATTGATGGTACTACTTATGCAGCAGGTACTACTGGGATCTCTTTTGATGTGAGTTATGGCTCCACAACAACTCCGGTACTTAATGCAAATAAAATATCTGTTTATCGTAACGGAGCAAAATTAGTGGTTGCAACCGATTATGTGGTTGATGCAAGTGCAGGTAACGAAAACTTTGTGAAAGTAACTCCGGTAGCATCTGATTGGCAGTTTTATGTCGGCGATGTCATAGAAGTACATTGGTTTAAATAAAAAAACGGATTTTCACACTGATGGGTGGTGAAAAATTAGATGAGAAAAAGATATTGTTGTAAGGGAATGATGGACGGACGCTTGTTGGTAAAGCGGAAATTAAGTATAAATGGCTGTATGAATAATAAATCACTATATGAATTTTTACTGCTTGGTTTTGTCCTGTTATCCCAATGTGTTACTGCTCAAATACGGGTGATTGATAATAAAGGAACGTTGTCGGTTGTAGATACCAGTAAATGGGTACGTGTTGAATCCACCAACAATATATACAATAAGTCTAACGCTAAAGTGGGTATCGGTACAAGTATACCTGCTACAGCATTGGATGTAAGAGGTGAAGTCTCGTTGTCGGGAGCAACTTCCGGCAGGGTTGGTCTGCAAGCTTCCGCCTCGACTACCTCCTATACCTTGACTTTACCCGCCGCAAAGGCCACTGAAACGGGGCAAGTGTTGTTTAGCGATAGTGTGGGAAACCTAAGCTGGGAAACCCTCTCTTCGGGTGGCATTATTTCTTTAGGAAGTCCAATGGCATCTTATTTAAAGGGAGCTATTATTTCGGGAAGTGAGCTTGCACTGGGACTTGCTAATGCCACTAATCCCGGTATTGTATCTACCGGTGGACAGACTTTTGCCGGGAATAAGATTTTTAGTGGTTCAACGACTGTTTTTGGGTCGGGAGAGGGCGGAACCCCTACCACAACGTTTATTCGCGGGCCGCAAGCCGGAGGTAGTGGCACCGCAGGTGCCGATTTATACATACAAGCCAGTAATGGAACAGGTGCAGGTGGTTCGGGAAGTATTATCTTTCAAACCGGATCGGCAGCTACTATCAGTGTTCCAACGATTTCAAATAATGTCATTCAGAAATTTTCAACAACTACCGCTACATTTAGCAATTATACTGTATCAACTGCAGGCACTAATAGACTTTTAATGGTAGCAGTTAATCTGGGTTATAGTGGCGCTTCTGCCAGTTCAATTACATATGGTGCTAATTCATTGTCATTACTATCAATGTCACCCAATAATCGTATGGGAATTTGGTATTTAGTTAATCCTCCCACCGGAGTAAATAACATCACAGTGAATTTAACTAATGGGGGAGCTGTATCTATTGCTGCTACGACTTGGGTGAATGTAAATCAATCACTTCCTTTTGGTCCTGTCGTCTCTGCAGCTGGATATAATGGAAGTGTAAGTTTATCTCCAGTATCTTCTTTAGGACAAGTAGTTGTAGATTTTCTTATATCTACGACATCACCTACTGCGGTTTCAGGTCAATCGGTTTTTGTTTCAACTGATAATGGGACATTTATTCATACAAACGGATATAAAGTTGCATTGTCACCAAATACTACTATGAGCTATTCATTTCCTAGCGGCTCATATGAGTATCTGGCTTTTGCCATCCAATCATCAACAAGCGGTGGGGGCAATGCACTATCCGATGCCTTGAAGATTAACAATTCAGGTAATACGGTGATAGCAAGTGGAAAATCCCTGGCTTTCACCGATGGTGGTACCGGTGCAGTTTCGTTGGCGGCTCCAATATCTGTAACTTCTGATTATAAAATTACTTTGCCAACTTCGCAAGGATCGTCGGGTCAAGCTTTACTAAATGACGGAGCCGGAAATTTGACTTGGGGTACTCCAACTTTGGGTAATACTATTAATGGACTAACAATAAACTCAGGTGCCTTGTCTGGGGTGACGGGATACAGTCAGACATCGGGTAGTTTTACTTATTCGGGCACCGGAACTTTTTCTACCGGCACCGGTGCCGTATCGCTGAATGGTGATGTCACCCTGGCAGCCGGAAAGACATTGTACATTGCCGGGTCAACTTCCGGAACCATTGGGCTAAAAGGCAATGGGGCAGTCAGTAATTATACACTAACCCTGCCGGCAGCAGTTGCTGCGACCAATAATCAGGTGTTGGTCTGTAACAGTTCTGGAACGTTAAGCTGGATGCCATCGGCTCCTATCAATAGTGGTACAGCGAACAATAACACGCTTCGTTGGAATGGAACGGCATGGGTAGAATCGTCTACTCTTACCAACGACAATATCACCCTGACAGTAAGCCCCAGCTCAGCATCGACGAGCACTTCGGCTATGGTTGTAAATGGCAACTCACTGACCACCGGCAATGTGTCTGTCTTCAATGCAAATTTACTGACTTCTGGAAATGGACTGGTTCTTTCCTCCACGGGCACCGGATTGACCGGTAGCCTGTTAAGAGCAACAAGTAATTCCACAAGTGCTTTTTCCAATGGTGGAATACGGTTTAATTTCGCCGGTGCACACACGGGTAACGGCTTTCAGATTGATGATGCTACCACTGCAGGTACTGTAATGGTTATCAATGCAAATGCACTAACAACAGGTACTGGGCTAGCTGTTATTGGAACGTCAGCCATTAGCGGGTCATTAGTTGATATTGTAAATACCGGAGTCTCTAATTCCACTAACGGATTACTTCGAGTAATTAACAATAATGCAGCAACCACTGGAACTGTTTTTAGAGCACAATCTAACAACACTGATGTTAATAGCGGTTTAACCGTACAGGCCAATGGTAACATAGGTGTCGGTGTTGCTGCTCCTTCTGCATCACTCCATATTGAAGCTGGCACTACTACTGCTGGTACCGCTCCGTTGAAATTTGACGATGGGCTGGGGCTTGCCGTGATAGAAAAAGGGACGATAGAAAAAGATGCTAATGTGTTTTATATAACACCGGATGCTATTAATAGAGGGCTGTTGCCATCGGTAAGTTATAATGTGTTGAATGCTGCATATGTAATAAATGCAACAACAATGGCTTCTGCTACTGATTATCCTATATTTCCACCTACTCAGGATGTTGTTAATCTGGTTGCAGGAACGACGTATGAATTTGAAGCTATTTATTATCTTACAACCCCTACTGCAACAACTCGTACCGTAGCCACTTCGTTTGGAGGTACTGCAGCGCTGTCGAGTATTAAATATAGAGCGCAGGCAACTAGTGGAGCTGCGAGTACTGCTTCAGCAACCATAGCAACAACTAATGTCAATTCTTCTGCATTTAAAGTTTTAAATTTAACCAATACGAATGCCGAAGTAGTTATCGAACTTCATGGAATTATTCGGGTAACTTCTACGGGTACGTTCATACCTCAAATACGGCAAACAACGAGTGGGGCAGCATTAGCATTTACTTTACAAGCAGATTCTTTTTTCAAACTAACTCCAATAGGAACAAACCTTGTTACAAAAATTGGAAGCTGGCAGTGATTAGCATAGTTTTTATTAATGCAACTCAATTATTAATTTATAAAATGACAATAAAAACAATTTAAACCTACATAAAAATGGAATACTCGTATAGAATTGACACAGTAAACAGGGCTATCGTTGTCGCAATTGTTGGCGAATTGTATGCAAATGACTTTGCAAAGTTGGATGTGGAAGTTTGTTCGTTAGCATTAGGGCTGAATTATAAACTGGTATTTAACTTTAAGAAAGCAATAATTAGGATAGGCCTTGGCGAAGCCTATTTTTGGTTTCCAGAACATCTTGATAAAATCAACATGTCTTTTAGGCAAATTACGAGTGCTCACATTGCGAATGATACTGATGAGAGTTTCTTTTGTTTTGTTGAAACAACATGGTCAAATCGTGGTGTTAGAACAAAGATGTTTAAAGAAGAAAAGGCAGCATTAAAATGGCTGAAACAATTTTGAGATTAGAATTTTAAAAAGTAAAATCTAAGAAGAATCCTATTTGCTTTGAAATAAGACAGATAATAAATTAATGTTTAATATCAATAAACAGGAGACAGTTTTTCATAAATAAAGACCTTCCTTGCAGTCGAAAATTGAACTGCTTTTTATTCAAAGCACATTTCCTGTTTGTGATTTAGTGTGTTGGAATATACTATATTGAAATTAATGAATATATACTTTCCAACCGTTTTTTAAGCTATATTTTATCAAATTCAGACAAGGAATATCTACCTTATCAGGATTCTAAATAGTGAAATTAAAAAGTGGAATAGTCACAAATATTAGCCTAAAGTGCATTTCCAAAAAATGCACTTTAGGCTAATATTTGTGTCTGTTGCCAGACTGTGAAATGCTGATGGTCGTTTGTAATGGATGATTGCGGGACAAAATATCAAATTCTATTTTGTCTGTTACTAAATGTCTTTTATGTATATATGAAGAAAATTTATTTTATTTTGTTTTTTCTATTGATAGCAGGTACTTTAATGGCTCAGAACATTGATCTTAGTAAGTTAACTCCTACTCAAATGGCTGTTTATAAAAAATATAAAAGCGATAACAACAGTGAATCAATAACGAATGCAGCATCCGATAATGTTACGGAGCTAAACTCTGATACAGAAGAATCTGATCAAACAAGTCAGACTGACTCTACTAAAACTAGAGTAAAAAATCAGATTATTCTTAAACATAAAGAAGATAAAAAGAAACCGGCTTTTTCGGGTAGCTTTTTTGGCTCCTATTTGTTTACTCGGCAGAATCTGACTTTTGAACCTAAGCTTAATATTCCCACACCTCCTAACTATATTTTAGGTACGTATGATGAATTGATTGTGGATGTTTCGGGTATGTATCAAGCTAATTACAAGCTTAAAGTTAGTCCCGAAGGTTTTATCCGAATCCCCAATATTAGTCCAGTCAAAGTTAGTGGTCAATCTATCGAAATGGCTACAAAAAATATCCGAAACAGGCTTTCAAAATTTTTTCCGGGGTCTCAAATAAACATCATTCTGGGAAGTATTCGGAGTATTCGTGTTACGGTGGTTGGTGAAGCGGTGCGCCCGGGGACCTACACCTTACCTTCATTGGCTACAGCTTTCAATGCTCTTTATGCTTGCGGTGGTCCCGACTCAATCGGCTCTATGCGGGCTATTAAAGTGGTTCGACATGCTAAAGTTGTTGCCAGTATGGATGTGTATAGCTTTTTGTTGGATGGTGCTTTGACGAACAATATATCATTACAAGATGAGGATATTATCAAAATAGAACCTTATAAAGTTCGTGTTACGATCAAGGGAGCTGTAAAACGCGAAGGAATTTTTGAAGCTTTGCCGGATGAAACCATGAAATACTTAGTCCGCTTTGCCGGTGGATATAATGATAATGCTAGTAAGTCGATTATAACTACTATCCGTTTAACCGATAACGGGAGAACAGTAATAGATGTGGTCGAAAATCAGCAATCGACTTTTAAGTTGCAATCGGGTGATTCTTGTTTTGTATCAACGGCTTCTACTAAATTCGACAATCGTGTTGATCTTAGCGGATCGGTTTATCGTCCCGGAACCTATGCGCTTGATTCAGGAATGACCGTGAAGCAATTGATTGCTAAAGCTGATGGGATTAAATCCGATGCATATTTAAATAGAGCTTTTATTAATCGCAAACGAGCCAACAAGATCCCTGAAATTATTGGATTCAATCTAGGTGAGGTGCTTCATGGAGTTACAGCAGATTTTCTACTTCAGAAAGATGATTCGGTGGTGATTCGCAGTTTGTTTGATTACCGCGAAGGTCAAACTGTATCTATTCAGGGAGCTGTTTTGGAGCCAGGGGAATTCAACATGGTTGATAATATGACGTTGAAAGATTTGATATTTAAAGCAAAAGGATTCACAGAAATGGCCAATACCAATTCGGTGGAACTTGTTCGACTTATTAAAGATCCGGCTCAGTTGCTACATACGAATGAAAAAACTGTTGTAATGAAATTCGCATTAAGCAAAGATTTCAACAAAAAAAGTGATATTGGCAATGTATTGCTGGAAAATGGTGACCAGGTAATCGTCCGTACGATTTCCGGGTATGAAGATATACGTATGATAAAAGTAGAAGGCGAAGTGAGGCAGCCCGGTAATTATAGTATTACCAATAAAGCAGAACGTATTTCGGATGTAATAAAGCGTGCCGGAGGATTTACTAAATATGCTTATCCATTAGGTGCCTATTTGATTCGTACGGAAAAGGCTACGGGGGTGCAGCAAAGGATGAGTAAAATTACGAAAGAAAATGCTAAGAAGCAATTTAAAGGTAAAAATGATAATAAGTTAGATGCTACTTTACTTAAAATTGCTGGAGCAAATACTTCTACTGAGTTAAGCAATTCGGACTCTATTTCTGCGAAGATGTCAAAGTCTGATAGTTTGAACAAAATTTTTAAAACGGAAGGTATTGTGGGTCTTAATTTGGTTGAAATAATAAAACATCCGGGAGGTAAAAGTGATTTCTATCTGGAAGACGGAGATGATATTTTTGTCCCCCGGGAGCTTCAAACAATACGCGTAATGGGTGAGGTCCTTTTTCCTACTTACGTGGGTTATCAAAAAGGAATGAATCTGAAGAAATATATCAATAGCGCCGGTGGATTTACCGAGCAGGCTCATAAAAAGAAAGTATTTGTACTTTATGCCAATGGAACAGCTAAAAACATCAAGCACTTTTTGGGTATGCAGTTCTATCCGACGTTGCAACCGGGAGCCCGTATTGTTGTTCCCGGAAAACCAATCCGAATTAAAAATGCGCTAACACCTGGCGAAATGGTCGGAATTCTATCTTCACTAACATCTTCTCTGGTACTAATTTATTCGGTTGTGAAAAAGTAGGGCAATCGTTTGTGGTAGTGCTATTGATATTTTAGAAGATATATTGTCATAGATATGGTGATGCTAATAATACAAACAATATATGTATAATTACTTAACTCTTTTGAATGACTTAGAAGAAACACTGAGTATGTTGATGTTATCGCCAGTCTGTTGTATTGTTCTCAACAGAAATGCAGAACTGATTGACATAAATAAGCCTGCTTGCGATTTATTGAAAATTGAGAATGTTGAAGATTATATTAAAAAAGAGCGAATATTCGAAATGGACGCACTGTTTTGTCGCATCATCCACAATTTTCTGAATGGAAAAAAAACTTTCATTGAGAAATTTCAATGTGATAATGGTAGCTATATATTTGTTTATCTAAGGATTGAGCTGTTTTTCAATTTAAAGGATGTGTTCATTTTCCAATTTACACAAATAACGCATATAGAGTCAACTGATAATTCGAAATATCTCTTAAATCCTGGGAAGTTTGAAAGTTGAAAATAGTTGATTTTGACCAAGCTGTTTGGTCTCCGGTACTTAGTAACCGTAGTTCTTGCAATAGTCTGTAACGTTACTCCATTAATACACACTGATATTCCAATAGTGTATACCGAAAAATAGTACGCACTGTTACTCCAATAGTGTATACCGAAGCCCGAATAGTACGTACTGCTACTCCAACAGTGTATGCTGAAGTTCTAATAGTACGCACTGTTACTCTAATAGTGTATACAAAAGCTCGAATAGTACGCACTATTACTCCAACAGTGCATACCGAAGCCCGAATAGTACGTACTGCTACTCCAACAGTGTATACCGAAGCTCGAATAGTACCCACTAATACTCCAACAGTGTATACCGAAGCTCCAATAGTACGCACTGTTACTTTATCAAAAAAGGCACTACGGGTTAATTTCTACTACTTAAATTGATAACTCGAATTCAGCTTTTCATGATAGTCTCTTCTGATCTCTTTTGATTTCTTGACTTTTATCAAGGAATAGGTAGAAAAATTGAATTAAATAAACTGTTTCTTTGTTCAGTATAAAATGTGATCGGTAGGTACAGCATTTTATCAATGGGATTTGTGTTTGTAATATTTTGGTTTATAGTTAAATGGTGGCGCTGAATATGCAGACAGAGTATGTGAAATACGCAGTGAATTTACTCGATTCCCAGCTAAATAAGCGAACTGAATGACTTCAGGTCAACGTACTAGAAAATTCTCGAATTATTAAAAGCAACTTGAAATCCAGTTAGTGGATATAAAACCGGCTTTTTTTATTTAAAAATGAAATCTGATTTAGATTATGTATAAATATCTTCCCATTACAACAAATTTACAGGAAATGATGGTGATGTTGACGTCTTTGCCTGCATATACACTTGTTTTTGATAAAAGATGCAACTTAGTAGGCTTGAATAAACCAGCTTTGCAATTACTTAAAATAAATAATGTTGAAGAATTTAATGAAAGAAAGGACGAAGTGTTTCCCACGCATGATTATATCAAGACAATTATTTACGAGTTGAAAAAAGGGAAAACAGTGCGGTATGCGAAAACGCTATTGAAATATGCTGATGATAGTCAGGTTGCTGCTGTTGAGTTATGTGCTTGTATGATTAATGGTGGTCCGGATTTATTCTTGTTTCAGTTATTTGAAATCTCTCTTTCGACTAATTCGGGTTTAGGGACTTTTAGCTACTATACGGAGAGTGTTAATACTGATCATGCTGTTTCTCCGGTTGATGATTCTCCGGAAAATGCTAAAAGAGTTTGCCAGTTGCCGACGGAAAATGAACAAAAAGGATGCTGGACTAATAAACCCTTGGTTAAAGTTCGACAGTCGAAACTCAGGACAGCCAAACACCGAAAATTGTCAGAACTAGAGATGATTGTGAGTGAACTCGTAGCGCTTAATCTGTCTGTGCCACAAATTGCAAGTGTAACCAATAAAAAAGATATGGCTATCCGGGCGATTCTACGCCGTGTGGTTGAAAAACAAAGACTAAATTCCATGGTAGGATTAAGCACTGAATCATAGGCGTATGTTGAATACAGATAAAAAAGGATGAATTATAATGTGTGGGGAACTGAAAAAACAAGGAAATGAATGCCTGAAACATGATATTTTGATAGAAAACAACTGTAAAACGAATCACGATCTTAGTCGTAAGCAGGCACCTGTACCGGCAACGACCGGCAAAAAGTAGAAACGAAAAATATTGTATATAACATTATAAAAACAGATGAAAAATAAAGTTATGAAACACAAACAAATCTTCTTGTTTATTGTCCTGGCAGCTTTAGCCCTGCCAACATACGGTCAAAACAAAATTGGAGATAACCCAACAGTTATCCAAGCTGGATCTTTATTGGAGTTGGAAAGTTTGACTAAAGGCTTCCGTTTACCTCGTATTCCGTTGAATGATTTGCATGCATGGACACTTGACGGGACAGCTACCAGTGGCATGATGGTTTTTAATGATTCGGGGACAGCTCCCAAGGGACTGTATTATTGGAATACGGAATTAGCTCAATGGGTGCAAGTATTAAACTTCTTGCCCAATCAAGTGCCTTTCTTTGATGCTTCCACTTCATTTAATGGTACTACGAACAAAGGCAAAGGACTTGTTTTTCCACAAACAGATCTTACTGCTTTTACCTTCATAACCGATGCCCTGAATGGAATTACATTTCCATCAGCATTTGATGGTATGATAGTATACAATGTCGGAACCGGTAACACTGTGGTAGGGCAGGGGATTCAAACAAATGTAAAGCCTGGTTTCTATTATTTTAGCAATTCCACAGGAGGCAGTAGTAAGACCATAACTTCCGGCAAGTGGGTTCGGATTGTTACAGGCTCTGAGGTTAATGAAGGCATTGCATATTACGGAGTATTGAGTACTGTCACTCCTACGGCTGCTGATATCCAAGGTCTGGCTAATAAGAATTTATCAGATGGATCGTATAACGGCAGCTTTGATCAGTTACTGGCTTCGGCCGGATATTTTACGGTTGCTGTACCTGCTTCGTGGCGAAATCCTTCGTTGAAAATAGGTGGAAACGATACCTGGAATGTGCTTAATGCAGCCGCCATCGTGAATATCAATAATATCAGTTATCAGATATGGCAAACGGACGTATCCTTGCTTTCAGGTTTGTCCGTATCTGTGAAATAAATAGTATAATAAGATTAATTATGTCAGATCGGAGTTTTTTTTCTGATTTAGTTGGTTTTGTAGTACCTGGATGAGCATTTTATGAAGGACAGTGCGGCAGTGGAATTACCGGGATGTTTGTTGTCGGATTGTATATAATATTATGATAATGTGTTTTTGAATCTTATTATAATTCAAAGATAAAAAAATGCAACTTATTGACTTTGTTTTATTATTAATAATTTAAATTGAAAAAAAATGAAAAAAGTGATTTTACTCGCTGGAATAACGCTGGCGTTGGCAGTAACAGTTTCTGCCCAGACAAAAGTATCGAAGCAAATTAAAGTGCTTGATTGGCTCAACACAGCCGTAGTGGATGGAAACCAGGTGGAAGGTGGCTTGCACAGCTACACAAGCTGGGCTACACTCGGTACTAGTTTAAAAACAGCTCAGATTAAAGTGGGCATGGTGGTGACCATTACAGGTGAAGCCGATCGTAATCTGAACGGATCTTTCCGTCTGAAAACCTGGGCTACACCAGCTGCTTTGCCGTTGCTTAACGAATGGGAACATGTAGGTGACCTTATTGTAGTAGCTGATATTGCAACTCGCGACGCGTTGCTTGCTACTGCCACTGCCGGTACCACAACAAGTTTGGCTCCCGGAACAACAGTAGTGGTACAGGCTAACGCTGCTGCTATTCCCGAAGTATTTATTTATGCTGCCGGCTTGTTCGATGCCAATGGTGATGGTACGATTGATCCAGTTGTTACCGCTGCAGGTACTGACTTGTGGTACTCATTAACCGGAAACGCAAATGCAGGTTATGTGTTTGTTTCACAGGCAGCTTTGGGTTCAAATACTGTTAGTCTGACAAATGGGGTTGATAAAGAAGTTGTGACTGCTGCCGCAGGAGCTGTATCTGCTCCAGTTGCTATGGTTGTAGGTGCTACCGGTAATACACGTATTACTTCATTCCCTATTGGAGGGGTTAACTTTGCACTTACTAATGACGCTACAGTGCCTGTAGTGGCCATTCCGGCTACATGGAACAATCCAACCTTTTATGTTAATGATGGAACTACTACTTTTCAGTTGACTGACTGTTGGGTAAAATCGTACCAGACCATCGATAATATTAAATATCAGGTTTGGGCTGTAGACAATGCCTTTTTGACTACTGCAACAGGAACATTGACTTTACAAGTACGCTAATCATATTTCCGGTTAAGAAGTGATCACTTCTTAACCGGTTTTATCCCTTTCTGTGATAAAATAAAAAAGTGTTGATGAGCTACATTTTCTGGTCGGCTGTGCTGCATCAGGTATGGTGGATTCAAATATCCGTGTTATAGAGAAATTGCGGTTTTGCAAATGCCCCTGAGAATGGCATGTATAAAATGAATGTCCAGATATTTATTTTATAGCATCAGGAAGCGTAACTTGTGTCAGTGCTAAATTCCATATCAATTCTCCGGTTTCTTTTGGGGGGATGCTATAGTTGGATTTTAGTTTGCGGGTTAAGTCAGGGCAAAAATATAACTATACATTTTTAGACACGAATCTGTGTCAGATACAGTTCATATTCAGTAAAATGAATTTGTATTTTATAATGATGCTAAATTCAATAGAATTTTAGGGTACGAATTTTATAGCCCAAAACAAACGTGTTAAAATGGATATGTTTGAGAAAAGAATTGAGAAAGTAAAGAAGAATAAAAAAAAGAATCATATGATGAAAAGGATATACTTACTATCGCTTTTGTTAGGTTGGGTGGTTGGATTGTCGGCCCAGTCGTCTATAGTAACCAAAACTCTGACGCCTATCAACAGCTCCATTCCGGTAGTTGCTCAGGAAAATGTACAGGGTGGTTTCCATCAGGTGGCTAGTTTGGCATTGCGCGATAATCTCTCTGCCGGCATGAAGGAAGATGGTATGCTGGTGTGGGTGACCGACAGTAGCCGAATTTACCAATGGAACGCGAGTAGTTCAAGCTGGGGACAAGTAAATTTTATGCGTACATGGGCCGACGGGATTGTGTATCATAAAGGAGATTTATTTTTATATGACAGAACTCTGGTACAAGCCAAGACTTCTGGTATTATTCTTCCGACACTCGATCCGACCTTCGATGCTACCAACTGGACGGTATTGGAATCCATTACCCCATTAAACATGCTCAGGCCTGCCACCGGAGACAATTCGATACCCAATGGCGATTATGCCCAGAGCTGGAACTGGAACTTATCCACCACTCTCAATCCACTTACCATAGCCAGCAGCTCGCTGACTACCGGACATCTATTTACGCTCACCAACAGCAATGCTTCGCAAAGAGGTACTGTGCTGACGGTAAATTCTAACGCCCAGGCTCCCGACAGCGGAATTGTGCGGTATAACTTTGCGGGAGTACATACAGGCAATGGCTTACAAATAGCCGACTCAACCACCAGTGGAACGGCAGTGGGCATTCGTGTCCATGCGTTGACTACCGGTAATGGCATTCAGGTTACCGGAGGTCCCTCTCTCACCAGTGGCTCACTCATAGCTGCTTCGGCTGCAGTATCTTCTGCCACTACTAAAGGCCTGGTAAACATTGTAAACACTGCGGATTCTACGTCCGGTAAGGTGCTTACCATACAGGCCAACAAACGACCCGGTTCGGGTGTCACCGTATTGGCCAATGGGCACGTAGGGATAGGCACAGCCACTCCCGGTTCTGCTTTGGATATGAAAGGCACGCTGCGATTGAACGGCGACTCTTCGGGTTATGTGGCAATACATGCTGCCGACACTACTGCCAGTTATCAACTTACGCTGCCCGATACGGCAGCCATTACTGCCGCTCCCATCACCAACGACGGAAAAGGAAAACTCTTTTGGGGTCTTGTTATTCCTACCTGGCTACGGAGCTCGGTTTACCGCGAAGGTACTATTGTGTATGAACCAATAGAACAGTCGGTGTACCGTGCTGATACGGCAATTGTTGCAGGTACGGATATTACAAACAAACACTGGATTTTCCTTTGTTCGGGAACCGTTACCAGCGCAGGCTGGACGGCTACTAATGATCCAACAGGTGTAGTATACAACACAGCCAACAAAGGCACGCTGGCTAAAGACATTGGTGGTACTACCGAAACATTCAATCTCCCTACCTCGGTGATAGGTACTTCCACGGGAACTATTTCGTCCGCCTACGGGGTTGTCATGCAGGGTGGTGGAATATTAACCCAGAGTGGTAAGGTTGTTGGTTATAATGCCACCATCAATTCTGGAACATTGATATTGACCAATACAGGCAATAATTTGAATAATATTCATACCATTAATACGAGTGGCGTTTTGACCATCAGCGGTGCAGGAACTTTGAGTAGCAGCGGCACTTGCAGCGCGCAGATTGTCAATAATGGCATTTTTGATTGGGAATCGTCGGCTTCGACTACCCTGAGCGGTAACATCAGCGGCGACACGGGAGCATTGATCCTGAACAACAGTAGCTCCACCATGACCCTGATGGGAGTCAATACCAATTCCGGACCTATTACGGTTACGGCGGGTAAACTCTATATCGGGGATGGTACTTCTAACACTCCGGTTATTTCGGGTAACTCAGCAGTTTCTATTGCCAGCGGGGCAACTGTAAGATGGAATGATGTTAAAGGTGCTAATCAGACAATATCCAATACGATCAGCGGAGCCGGTAGGCTTCAATTCTATGGCGGCAACCTTCCTTATAACGGGACGGATTATTATACGGTTACTGGCAATCTTAGTGGGTTTTCAGGTATTGTTGATCTGGATCATACCCTCCTATATGTAGCGTCTGGGTCTGGTTATCCTGCCTCATCTGCCACAATCAATATTGGTACAAATAGTCAGATATTCAATAAGATATCAGGAGCCACTTTGGGGAGTACCATTAATGTTAATGATAACTCGGGTTGGTGGTGGGATTCCTCCACTAGCACTTCCTTGGGCGCTATCCGGTCCGATGTAGCTTTTACCCTGGCAGGGAATGTGGTGCTGAACCAAATCTCTGCTCCTGCAGGTTCTGGAGGAAACAGTACGGTGGGTACTTATACAAACAACACCCCTATTACCTTTAGTGGTGTGCTTTCGGGTCCGGGATGGTTTAAGACAGACAAGAGCAATCAAACTGCCTATTGTACGGCTATTCTGACCGGTCAAAATACTTTTACAGGCCCTATAGAACTGGGAAAAGGTGGTTCGATCCTCCAAATAGCCGGAGCCGGTACCCTGGGTTTGGGTAGCTATACTGGTGCTATTACCAATGCCGGAACTTTCAAATACAGCAGCACTTCTGACCAGACTCTTTTGGGAAACATCATCGGTGCAGGTGCTTTAACTAAAGATACCGGTACCGGAACATTGACCCTGATGGGAAACAATTTATACACCGGGATCACCACTTGTAATGCGGGCTTATTGTCCTTTCAGGGAACCGGAAATATCCTGACCGGAGCCATGAGCATCGGAGCATCGGGGGTCGTGAACGTGGACAATGCAGGCGTATTGAAAGGCGGTAATTACAGCGCAGCGATTGCCAACGCTGGTGCCTTAAACTGGAACTCATCTGCCAGTTCAATCCTGAGCGGCGTGATTAGCGGCGCGGGAGCATTGACCCTGAACAACAGTAATGCTACGCTGACCCTGATGGCAGCCGATACTTATACGGGAGCTACGACGGTTACTGCCGGGAACTTGAATATCGGTGATGGCACTTCCAATATTCCGGTTATTTCGGGTACTTCCCCTGTTTCTATTGCCAGCGGAGCAACCATGAACTTTAATAATTCAATTAACACTTCTAGCCAGGTTATAGCCAATACAATTTCGGGAGCCGGAACGCTCAATTTTATGGGGAATAACTCCTCTTCAAATGGAAGTCATTCTACCTATACCATTAATGGTGATTTAAGTGGTTTTTCCGGCGTCCTAAATTTCAATCTGGCACGCCTGTACATTGCGGGTGGCAATAGTGGAACCGGCATCGTTAATCTGAATCCATCTGCCACATTGGTAAGTGGAATATCCTCTTTTAATAATCCGATTAATATATCTGATAATGCCGGTTGGACGGATAATGCTTGGCCCAAGGCTGCTATAGTTTGTTCTAACGCATGCACCTATGGTGGTAATGTCACTCTGAATCAAACATCCGGTAATACCATTGAAGGTGGTGGAGGTGCACAACAGACAGCAACTTTCTCAGGTGTGATCTCTGGTAATGGAAGCTGGTATCAGGATATGTATAATGGGGGAAGTTATTATCAATCAACGAATGTCACACTGACCGGTCAAAACACTTTTACCGGGGGTATTACACTCGGAATGGGCAATTCAATCCTCCAAATTGCCGGATCCGGTAGCCTGGGTTTGGGTAGCTATACTGGTACTATCACCAATGCCGGAACTTTCAAATACAGCAGCACTTCTGCCCAGACTCTTTTGGGAACCATCAGCGGTGCAGGTTCTTTAGTAAAAGATACGGGAACCGGAACATTGACCCTGTCGGGAAACAATACCTACAGTGGAACCACCACTTGTAATGCGGGCTTATTGTCCTTTCAGGGAGGGAATGCCCTGACCGGAGCCATGAGCATCGGAGCATCGGGGGTCGTGAACGTGGACGGTACGGGTGTGTTGAATAACCCAACTTACAGTGGGGCAATTGCCAATGCCGGTAGCTTAAACTGGAACTCATCAATCAATTCGACCCTAGGCGGCGTGATCAGTGGTGCAGGCATCTTGAACAAGAACGGGGGTAGTAGTGTCCTTACGCTCGCTGCCAACGAAAGCTTTGCGGGCACTCTCAATGTGAATTCAGGTACGGTAAAATTCGGTACCGCTACTGATGGTAGTGCTGGCGGTGGACTCTATAATGTTACCGGTGTTACAGTAGCCGCCGGAGCTTTGCTTGAATGTATCGGTGCCGGCTATAATCAAATTGCATATAACAGTGCTTGTAACCTGGATATTCTGGGCACTATGAAGTTTGATAATGTTTCTGGTTATACATGGAATGCAGCCTCTACCAAACTGGAGAGTGGCACCATCCTCTTGCCTGCAAGCGGTGACGGTTCTTATGGAAAAATGTATATTAATGCGAGTAAAACTATTACAGCCACCGGCAGTTCATTTATTATCGGAGCCGGAGTCAACGGAGCCGGTACTTACGGAATAGGATTTAATGGTACTACATTAACCCTCAATGTTCCCTCCTCTTCGGATGTACTGACAGTTGGTTGTAACATATTTAATGGTACAGGAACTGGAAGTATTTCCAAAATAGGTGCCGGAACGCTGATCTTAAACGGCACCAATACCTATACCGGTGCTACTACTATTAGTGCGGGTACGGTGAAGTGCGGTTCCGCTTCAGCCCTGGGTACTGCTTCGGCTGTTATCAATAACAGTACGCTGGATATGAACGGCAATAGTCTGATAATCGGTTCGCTGGCAGGTACCACTGCTACTGCTTTAGTGACCAATACTACCGGCACGGCTGTAGCGCTGACTACCAATACTGGTGCCGCCACGTATGCGGGTATTATTGAAAACGGATCGGCTACTACAGCTTTGACAACAAGCGGAACTAGTTCGTTTACCCTTGCAGGAGCCAATACGTATACCGGTGCCACTACGGTCGCCGCAGGGTCTACACTCAGCATCGGCGCCGGAGGGTCTGTTGGTTCCATTACCAACGGTACGGCTGGTACAGCTATTGCCAATGCCGGAACTCTGATTTATAACAATACGGCAGGAGCCACCTGGGCCAACACCCTTACCGGGGCAGGAGCCTTCAAGGTAAATGGCGGTGCGCTTGTTCTGACCGGTACCAGCAATACCTTGAGCACAGGTATTATCACTATTGCTTCGGGAGCCACTTTGCAAACAGCTGGAGCAGGGGGATTGAATACCAGCCCTACTGGATTTACCGGAGCTATAGCCGATAATGGTACTTTTAACTGGACATCATCGCAATCGCCTACCTTGAACGGCGTTATTAGCGGCACCGGAGCATTGACCCTGAACAACAGCAGCACTACGTTGATTCTGAAGGGTGTCAATACTTATACGGGAGCCACTACAGTTACTGCCGGGAACTTGTATATTGGTGATGGCTCTTCTAACACTCCGGCTATTTCGGGTAGTTCAGCAGTTTCTATTGCCAGCGGAGCAACCATGAACTTCGATAATTCAGTTACCACCGGTAATCAGGTTGTAACCAATAAATTTTCGGGAGCCGGAACGCTCAATTTTCTGGGTCTAAACGACGCTTCTACAAATATCAGATATTCTGACTATAATATCTCCGGTGATTTAAGCGGCTTTTCCGGCATTATAAATGGTAATCAGGCGCGCCTAAACTTCCTGGCGGGTAGCAATAGTGGAACCGGCACCATTAATCTGGGTGTATCTGCCGCATTGATAAGTGGAATATCCTCTTTTAATAATCCGATTAATATCTCTGCTAGTGCAGGTTGGACGGATGCTACTGGTTGGCCCAATGCTGCTATAGTTGGTGTCAATGCATGCACATTTGGTGGCAATGTCACTCTGAATCAAACAACCGGTAATACCATTGAGTGTGGAGGTGGTTCATTTACAGAAACTTTCTCTGGTGTGATATCGGGCGGTGGAAACTGGAATCAGGATATGGTTACCGGGGCTAACTGTGGACAAACCGTAGTTAATTTTACTAATAATAATACTTTTACCGGGATGATTGACATACATTATGTTAGTTCGGTACTTCGAATCGCCGGAGCCGGTACCCTAGGTTCAGGTAACTATGCAAACAATATAACCACAACCGGAACTTTCCAATACAGTAGTACCTCTGCCCAGACTCTTTCGGGAAGCATCATCGGCACAGGTGCTTTATACAAAGATACCGGTACCGGAACGCTATCCCTTACCGGGAACAATACCTACACCGGAAGCACCACTTGTAACGCCGGTTACTTGTCCTTTCAGGGAGCAGGAAATGCCCTGACCGGACCCATGAATATTGGCGCAGCGGGTGTCGTGAACGTGGACGGTACGGGTGTGTTGAATGGCACTAATTACGGCGGAGCCATTGCCAATGCCGGTAGCTTAAACTGGAACTCATCGGCTAGTTCGACGACCCTAAGCGGCGTGATCAGTGGTGCGGGCATCTTGAACATGAACGGGAATAACACCCTTGCGCTTACTGCCAACGAAAGCTTTGCGGGCACTCTCAATGTGAATTCAGGTACAGTAAAATTCGGTACCGCTACTGATGGAACCTCCGGTGGTGGACTCTATAATGTTACCGGTGTGACAGTAACCGCCGGAGCTTTGCTTGAATGTATAGGTGCTGCTAATAATCAAATTGCATATAACAGTGCTTGCAACCTGGATATTCTGGGCACTATGAAGTTCGATAATACATATGCTCATACCTGGAATGCAGCCTCTACCAAACTGGAGAGTGGCACCATCCTCTTGCCTGCAAGCGGTAACGCTTCTTATGGAGGCATGTTTATTCAAGTGAGTAAAACTATTACAGCCACCGGCAGTTCATTTATTATTGGAGCCGGAGTCAACGGTGCCGGTACGTATGGAATAGGATTCCAAAATTCTACATTAACCTTTAACGTTCCGTCCTCTTCGGATGTACTTACAGTTGGTTGCAATATATTTAATGGTCTCGCAACCGGGTATGTTGTCAAAACAGGTGCCGGAACGCTGCTCCTAAACGGCACCAATACCTATACGGGAAATACTCCTATTAATGCAGGTGCCCTCGGGGGTACTGGAACTTCTACTTCTTCGACGCACATGGTGGCGGCAGGTGCTGCTATTTTTGGAGGCACAGGAACGGGATGTGCCGGAACTTATAGCACGGGAGTACTTGTCTTCTCTGCCTCAGGAGCTCTGCTGAATGTTTATTCAACGGGTACGGCCAGCAGTTGTTCGAAAGTATCTTGTACAACTGTTACTGCTGCTGCTGCATTTAAGATTGTATTTGTGGACAGTGTACCTGCAGGAACTTATACAGTTCTGACAGCCAGTGGTACGAAGTCCATCACCGGAACGCCTGTAGTTACACCTCCATCGGGACGCACAGTAAGTGCACAAGGATGGATCGGTAATAACTACGTGGTAACATTGACCTAAGATGCTGTCTTTTTTATACTCAATACCATTCGGGAAAAACTTTTTAAATTCTCCCGAATGGTATTCTCCCAAACATTAATAATTCTACATTAAAATAAATAAAACAATCATGGCAATAAGACAATCAATACTCGTATTCATTCTCAGCCTATTTTTTTCTTTCTCTGTTCAGGCGCAGCGTATTGCGTATCTGTATGGCGATAGTGTGTTGAAATCCATACCCGAATATGGCATTCGGGTTTCAAAACTGGACAGCGTCCGTTCATCGTATCAAAAGGAGATTGAAACGGAACAAAATGCGCTTCAACAAAAATTGAACAAGTTGTCCACTTCATATTCGCCCAAAGCAGGAGAGACCATCGGCGAACTAAAAAGCCGGATGAGCCCCTCCGATACACTGTCGATGAACCTGTTGGTAAATAGCAGCAAGCAAGTGCAGGAAAAAAAACAGGCCTACGACAGGATCGTGCAGGCATTCTTCGAAAAGGATGTGCAACCACTGTTGGATAGGATTAAAAACATCACTGGCAAGTATGCCCGCGAAAACAAGATTACCATGGTGGTGCAATACGAGCAGCTAAAAGGAGCTTTGGTGTATATCGATCCGAAGGATGACATTACCAGACCTATCGTAGCCTTGCTGTCAGGGCAGAAATGGAAAACGGTGAATTGAACCTCACCCCCTGCGGGGGTGTATCAAAAGCACGCAAATAACACAAAATGCACAAATTTTCGCAAATAAGATTTGTAAAGTAGAATATTATTTATTGAATTTCAATTCAATAAGGATGCGTTAATTTGCGCGTTTTGTGTTATTTGCGTTCTAAAAAAGCTTTTGAGACAGCCTCAATATGGGTGTCCTTCGCAGGCACGGATTTGTAATTACGAGTGTTCGGAAGATATTTTACATTAAGACATATCGCAAAACATGACAAATCAACCCCTATCCTGCCGAATCGACAGAGTGGGTGCTGATTCAGGGTCAAAGTGTGCGATAACGCACCAATTCAGTGCGTGAGCGCAGCAAAAATGTGCGATAACGCACCGGATTAGTTAAACATCGAGGCCAAAGTGTGCGATAACGCACCAATTCAGTGCGTGAACGCAGTAAAAGTGTGCGACATCGCACCGGATTAGTTAAACATCAGGGTCAAAGTGTGCGATAACGCACCAATTCAGTGCGTGAGCGCAGCAAAAGTATGCGATAACGCACCGAATTAGTTAAACATCGAGGTCGAAATGTGCGATATCGCACTAAATCTGTAATCCGTGCCAGCAAAGGCGATTCAAATACAGTATCGGCATTACGTAGGGCGGCTTATCCTTTATTGGTTATCAAAAAATATCTTTCTAAATCTTAGGTTCCAAAAAAGAGGGAGTGAGAACTAACTATACTTATTGTGCTAAATCCGAATTATTGGCGCTATGTTGATATTCGAATTCCTTTTATAAAACAAATACAGATGAAAAGAGAAAAGAAATACATCGTCATTGTGTTGCTATTGGCTTTTGGATGCATTGACGTTTTTGGGCAGACAGCTGAGTGTAACAGCGTGAGTAATTGGATATATCCTACTGCCCAAAAGTATGTGGGGATGGATTTTATCAACACGCCTACTGGCGAGCTGATCAATAACGGGGCAGTCTGGTACAGTCATAATTTCACCAACAATGGTGTAGTTGATTTCAAAAGTACACTGGCTACCTCTCCGGCGTTGAGTCAGTTCTCGGGCAGTGCCACGCAGCACATTTCGGGTACGGGTACCACTCGTTTCTATGGTTTGTTTCTGGGGAGCGAGCTGGTTGATAATGCATTCAGCCTGGAGCAAAATATCACGGTGGCTCATCAGATCGATTTCATTAAAGGTATTGTAGTTGCCAGCCAACCTACGCCTGAAAGCATGACCAACATGGTATTGATGGAAAATGGATCCGGTTGGACCAATGCTTCCGACATGAGTTATGTGGATGGTTTCGTGAGTAAAACGGGTAAAGATGCGTTCACTTTCCCTATTGGCGACGGGGGCTATTACCGCCCGGCTTCTATTTCTTCGCCAACTGCCGCTACCGATTGTTTTGCGGCACGCTATATTTATGTCGATCCCAACACGGTCGGCTATAAACGAGCTGAACGGGTGAATTCTATAACACGGGTGAGTGACAAGGAATACTGGGTAGTGAATCGTACGGCGGGAACTTCGGATGTGCAACTCACGCTGAGTTGGGATGTAAGCAAAACCAGTGCTCCCGTACCAGCTAATCTAAGTAAAATAAAAATCGTACGTTGGGATGGTAGTCAGTGGATTACCGAAGGTAATCTGGCCACTACAGGCAGTGCTACAGCCGGAACCGTCACATCCAATGTGACCGGTTATGGAATATTTACACTGGCAATATTTACCGTTCCTCCGGTAGGGGTTAAGGATAGCATAAGTACCTGGGAAGACAATCCGGTTAGTGGTAATGTGTTGAGCAACGATTCCGTGTTTTTGGGCAACACAATCACCCTGTCGGGCTTTAGCGTGGGTGGCATAGCCGTTGCGCCGGGTTCCACCGCAATCATACCAAACGTAGGCACTATAACCATTGCTGCTGACGGAGCATACACGTTTACACCGAATCTTAACTACGATGGAACTGTACCTGCCATTACCTATACAGCCATCGACACAGATGGAAATTCTACCAGTGCCAAGCTGACTATTGTTGTACTACCGCTGCCGGAAATAACTAAAACGGCTTCAAAACCTGTTGCGAACAATGATGGAACATTCACCTGGAAATATACGATATCCATGTATAATGATACTCCGGCTGCGATCGATTCGGTTCAGGTGGAGGATAACCTGGACGATGTGTTTAAAACAAAAAATTGTACGTATGTAATAACAAGCCTGTTGGCTTCCGGCGCGCTGACAGCCAACGGATCCTACAATGGTTCCTCCGTTGTCAAAACACTCACTGACGGTGGTAAGCTGGCCGTAAATGCCCGTGATTCAATCCAGATGGAAGTACGCGTAAATCCGAATGGACAGTCGGGAACATTGTCATTATCCAATCAGGGGCTTTTCTTCGGCCGGACGCAGGAGACAACAGGTCAGACTGTCTATATCAAAGATATTAAGACAAACGAAAGTCAGAGCGTAAGTGCTGCTCAGCCAACAGTCACTGTCCTGCCCGAACTAACCATGTTTATTCCAGATGCATTTTCGCCTAATGGCGATGGTATAAACGATAAATTTGTCATTAGTCATACTACGGCAACAAAAATTGATTTGGAAGTTTATAACCGTTGGGGACAATTAGTTTATAAAAGCAACGATTACCAAAATGACTGGGATGGAACTGGGATGGGAACATTTTTAGGACAGCAACTGATAACCGGTACGTACTATTGTGTATATAAAGAAATAAAGATTGCAACCGGTGAAGTCCTGAACAAAAATGTAAAATATATAACCTTACGACGACTATAATTCATAGTTCATAATTATCAGTTCATATTTAAAACGATAAAAACGATGTTTAATTCACGTACACATATTTCCGGTTTTTCCATTAGGCTTAGAATGTCTAAAGTTTTGTTTGTATTCGGTCTATGTTTATTGCTAGCAAATAATACGCTCAAAGCGCAACAGGTACCCATGTATTCGCAATACATGTTCAATATGATAAACCTGAATCCTGCCTATGCGGGTAATCTGGGGGACGATAATGTAACCCTTTTATATCGTATGCAATGGGTAGGTGTGGACGGTGCTCCAAAAACAGGAACTTTATCGTGGGACAGACGACAACCGGATAGTAACGTTGGTTACGGGCTTCAAATCTACAACGACCGCTTGGGGATAGAAAGTAGTACTGGTGTTCAGGCTTTCTATTCGTATCGTCTCCGGTTCCCTAACTCTAATTTAGTTTTCGGGTTGAGTGCAGGAGCTCTGAATTATCAGGCTGCCTACTCCAAAGGGACCACCACATCGAGCGGCGATCCCCTGTTTGCAGAAGATGTTAAAGTTGTACTTCCAACTGTAGGTTTTGGTATGCTGTATAACACGGAGCGAATGTATATGGGGTTTTCGATGCCGGCATTATTAAAAACGAAGACAGGTGTTAATAGCACCTTAATCTCTACCAGTGCCAATAACCACTATTTTGTTACAGGGGGTTATATTTTTGATGCTTCAGATGCGGTTAAATTGAAACCGTCGTTCTTGCTAAAATCAGTACAGGGGTCGCCTCTTGCATTCGATATCAATATGAATGCATGGTTTCAGAATGCCCTTGGAGTAGGGCTTAGTTATCGTACAAATGATGCATTAGTGGGTATGTTTGAAATACAACTATCGCCCTCACTTCGCCTCGGTTATGCATATGATTATCTTATTTCGAATCTAAAAACATACAATATGGGAGGATCTCATGAGCTAATGCTTAGATACGGATTTAGTACTAAGAAAGGTAATCGCGTCATATTGCCATGGAATCTCCAATAAGCTTGTTGACAATTAAGTAATTACAACTAGATAGTTGCGAGTTATAAGTTACATGCCTTCAACGAGCTCAGCGCAAGAGTTTTTCTGTCTGGATGTTAGTAAATTATAAATTATGAACGATGAATTATGAATTGCAAATTATAAAAACCATTTATACAAGAATGAAACCTACAATAAGCAAGATAATGTTAATGGTGAGTCTTTGCCTGTTCATGCTGGGATCAGGAACTGTTTGTTCGCAAAATTCCAAATCAGGAATAAGTCATTCTAAAGTGCTTGCCATCTTACAACGGGCAAATTTTGAATATGAAAATGAGAGATTTGCCATTGCAGCCAGAGACTATGAGGAGTACTTGAGTGCAGATACAAGTCATCCCAACGATGTACTGATAAAGTTGGCAGATTGCTATTGGCAAATAAGAGCTACTGATAATGCCTTCCGCGTATACAAATTATTGTTTCAGTATGGAAATGAAGGTGCAACCGAAGAACAAAAGTTGCGTATTGGAGAATTGTATGCCCGCTATGGGATGTATAAACAAGCAGCTGATTGGTTACAGGATGTAGACGGCTATAAAGCAAAGGTGGCTGTATATAAGAGAAAGCCTAAACTTGAATTATTAAAGAGAGATTCACTTAGCTGGAATGTAGGCTTTTTGACAATGAATAGTAACTATCGTGATTTTGCTCCGGTTCTGGTAGACAGCACACTATTCTTTAGTAGCAACAGGCCTTTGGATGTAAAAACGCGCGTTAATGCGTGGGATGCATCCTGTTATACACGTCTGCGCAAGATCCCACTAAATAAAATTAAAACATTGCCTGTAAATGATTTAAAAGTGAAGCAGATGCTTGAAGCAGAAAAAAAGGAGATAATCACAACCAAATTATTGGCTCGTCTTTATGAAGGGGCGGATGTGAATAATGTACAAACCAAGCTGTATTTTATGAACGATAAGCAATATGTACAGGATGATAACACAACAAGCTCTCCGGTAGGCGGCTTGGGTAAAATGAAATTTAATATAACCGGTATGTCTTACGATCGGAATTCGCATGTTTATTTTTCAACAAACTATTCAAACAATAAAGATAAGATCAATCGGATATGCTTGATGGAGGGAATCTATTCTGCCAATAAAATAATTAAATCCCATATTTTGCCATTCGGAGATGCTAAATCATATTCTGTGATGCTGCCAGCGGTAAGTCCGGATGGAAAGATCCTTGTTTTCTGTAGTGACAAGCTGGGTGGGAGAGGAAAAGTAGATTTATACTATGCTCTACGGGATGCCAATACACAAAAATGGGGTGAAATGAAAACATTCGATGGAGATCTGAATACTGTCGGCAACGAGGTCTATCCCAGTATCGGAGCAGATGGTTATTTGTATTTCAGTAGTAATGCACGGCCGGGCTTGGGTGGATTGGATATTTATCGGATATTACTTCAGGATGCAATTGATGGCAAAGGAGAGCCAATACATTTAAGTTATCCGATTAATAGCTCTGCCGATGATTTTGGCTGGACGGCAGGTGCTAATGGAGTAAGCGGCTTTTTCACTTCAGACCGATTGAATCACGGCGATAACTTGTACAGTTTTGACTACAAGTCTTATAATAAAATACGTGTTATCTCCGGCGTGGTACTTGATGAATTAACAAAAGAGCCTATTGAGAATGCCACGATTTTTGTGTTAAACAATAATACCGGTGAGGTGAGTGTAGTCCGCACCGATAAAACGGGGAAGTATCAGTTTGCAGTCAATTCGGCCAATAGCGTTGTTATCAAGGTTATGAAAAAGGGATCGTCTGATGACTTTCTGCTGGATGAAGGATTTAACGGAACTCAATTAGAAGACTCTGTGATGAAAAAGGTTCCGGAGTTGCTCATAGTTAAACATTCAGGGGATGAGAATGATTTGGCTGAAGAAAAAACAGAAGGTACAACTTTATCGGATGATGCAAGCGAACAACTGAATTATTCAACATTTGCAAGTATTCAGAATAAAATATTTGCAAAACAAAAAAATAAGACAGATAACAGCTGGACGTTAAATGATACATATTATGATTATAACACGGCCGACCTGAAGGCAGAGTCAAAGCCGATGTTGGATAGCTTAATTTTAATGCTGAAAAAATTCCCACTTCAGGTTGAGATAAGTTTACATAGTATAGGTAAGTCTGGACACACCGATTTGTTGTCACAAAGGCGTGCTGAATCTGTAGTTGCCTATTTGGTGGCTCATGGCATTGCCCGGAATAGGTTTGTTATTAAAAAGTCGGGTGAGCAACAGCAACTAAGCAGCGGTGCTGAAGCTGTACCTTCCAGCGAAACTGAACGTCAATTAAACCGATCAGGTTCGGCCCGTAGCTTTGCCCTAAAGGTAATGAAAAAGGGAATGCCTGATGACTTTCTTATGGGCGAAGAAAGTGAGCAGCTGAATGATTCAACATTGAAAAGTATTCAAAACAGAATATTTGCAAAACAAAGGAATAAGATAGATAATAGCTTGGTGTTAAATAATCTATATTATGATTATAACACGGCTGACCTGAAAGCAGAGTCAAAGCCGATGTTGGATAGTTTAATTTTAATGCTAAAAAAATCCTCGCTTCAGGTTGAGATAAGTTTACAACGTATAGGTAAACCTGGACACACCGATTTGTTGTCGCAAAGGCGTGCTGAATCTGTAGTTGCCTATTTGGTGGCTCATGGCATTGCCCGGAATAGGTTTGTTATTAAAGAATCGGGTGAGCAACAGCAACTAAACAGTAGTGCTGAAGCTGTACTTTCTAGCGAAACCGAACGTCAATTAAACCGATCTGGTTCGGCCAATAGCTTTGTCTTAAAGGTAATGAAAAAGGTAATGTCTGATGACTTTCTTACGGACGAAGAAAGCGAGCAACTGAATGATTCAACGTTGAAAAGTATTCAAAACAGAATGTTTGCAAAACAGAACTTTAAGATTAATAATAGCTGGAAGTTGAATGACATATATTATGATTACAATAAAGCTGATCTTCGGGCAGAGTCAAAACCAATGTTGGACAGCTTGATTTTAATGCTTAAAAAACTCCCACTCCGGGTTGAGATAAGTTCACACACCGATAGTAGAGGTAAACTTGCATACAACGATCTGTTGTCACAAAGGCGTGCTGAATCTGTAGTTTCCTATTTGCTGAATGCCGGTATTGCCCGGGATAGATTGGTTGCAAAAGGTTTTGGTGAGCGCCAGTTGCTTAATCGTTGTGCTAAAGGCGTACCTTGTAGCGAAGCCGAACATCAATTAAACCGACGTACTGAAGTAAAAGTAATGGGGTACTCACATAAAAAAAAGAAATACAACTTTGATCCAAGCAAGTATAAACCTGGAGATATAATTGATAAAGCAACATTGCCTAAAGATTTTTTCGATAATTAAAAAATGAATGATTATCCGATATCTGTAAAGGTCAAGATATAATGTCATATTTTTCAAAAAGAATAGGACGCGGATTTTCTAGATTAGGCGGATAAGAACGGATAATAATTAAACTTATTTTAGTCATGCAAGCATGACTGATAAGATACTAAGTAATTGAAAATCATTAATTATTGTGCAAATTGCAAATAGCAAGTCGCAAAATATTTCATTATTCCGAGGACAATAGAAGTAAATATGTCAAAAGAAAGTTGTATATTATGATAACACCAGAAATCTTTGCATGATTTTTATTTATTTGAGTTGAACTGACTTATCATATGCAGATTAATTTATATCAAATGAAAAAATCACGATTGCTTTATTTGTTTCTTTTGATTTTTTCCTCGTCAATTGTTTTTGCACAAGAAGAATCTAAACAGAATATCTATGGATTAAAATTTGATAAGTTCGGGCATGTTGCAATGGATGTTGGTACTTTAGGATCCAATAACGTTTATACTGGTATTCAAGGAACTATTCCATACAACAATAAGAATAGTGTTTTTTATATAAATTGTGTTTATGGCTACGGAAGTAACTTTTTGTTCAATTCTAAGTGTATACTTACAGGAATTTTAGGGCTGTATACAAATGACTATTTTAATGAAATAAATATCAACACGGTAAACATTGGATGTGGCTTGACCATTGTGAAACACAGAATTGCAGTTGGGTGTTCATATACTAACAGGGAGTCCTTTAGTGTGAAAATTGGGTTGTGTCATTAGTGCTAAAGTCTTAGGTTTGGTGTTTGAAGGTTTAGCGCTTATGAGGCAATTGAATTTGTAAAATAGAAATAGAAAATTATGGATGTATTGCTCACTGTATTCTATTTTTCAGACTTAAAGCAATGTGAGCCCGATATAAACGTTAATCATTTCAAAATCACGACATGATTATAAAAACAGAAGGTTAGGTTGTTGTTTAGTTTGCAGTTTAGTGAGGGCGTAACTTGAAGTTGCACTCTCACTAATATAATCAAATCGTAAACTTACAGAACCCAAGATCATAGATATATAAAGGTTGTACAAAAGCACACAAATAAAGCACACAAATTTTCGTAAATAGGATTTTTGAAATCGAATGTAATTGTTTGATATTTGATTTAATATAATTGTGTTGATTTGCGTGTTTTGTTATTTGCGTTCAAAAACAGCTTTTTATACGCCTTCATACATCCGGAATAAAATAAGGAGCAGAAGCCGAAAAGCTTGAGAGTAGGCAAAAATTGATTCCAGTGAATCTGGAATTTTACAATCAACTAATTACTAAATTATTTCAATTATGAGAACAACAATCAAATCTGCGTTTATTCTTGCTGTGCTAAGCGTATCACTATTCAGTTGCAATAAAAGCAACGATCCAACAGATGATTCAACGGGGGTGCTGAGTGGCACCATAGATTCTTATGTCTCGGGCAGCATGGATTCTGTAAAGATGACAAACGGTGATTTTACGAATAGTACGGGTCCGGTATCGCCAGTAGGTAAGTTTTCTATCAGATTAAAAGTCCCAACTGAACTATCTAAAGTCCGAACTTATCTATCTCAAGGCATATTTACGTTTGCATCCGGATTTACGATTAGTGATACAACTGCTTTGTTAAGTTCAGAGCTCCACTTGTATGCCTGTAAAAGTAATAGATACCTTGGGTATATAAATCATTGTAATTATTTGTATTATAATTCAGTTGATCCATTCTATACTCTGGGTGGAATCCATACAGTTTTTATCTATTGCAACAAAGCTACAACAATAAATGGTAAATTAATCCTCACTAGTTCACAAGTAAGTATTTATAATGTATCTTTAAAAGAAGGATGGAATGAGGTAGCCGAAACAACAACAACTTATACCCAAACATTAACAACCAAATATACTGAAACAACTTATACAACTGATATCCCATCGGATCTTAAATGGTATTTTACTACTGAACCAGCCTGATTTCAAGAGTAATAATATTTGCAAATGAACCGCTCACTCAATGTGAACGGTAAAATCAACACACAGTGGATGACCAAAAAAGCGAATCAAGTTTTGAAAAAACTTACCGGTTGAGAGAATAGCTTGTAAGGCTTATATATTCTAGTTCAAAGTGAAGCCTTGGGTATTTGTAAATAGAACAACATTAGGGCTGTAAGCCCAATATAATATAATGGCTATTAATTATATTGGCCTTTAGCTTCGCTGACCATTGGTTCAGGACGCATTGTTCCAATTGTATCATTAAACTCAACGCGCGTCACTTCGTTTTGTGTTGCACTAGTATGTATTTGCCTGTTAGTTTAAAGGAGGTAAGCTTGAAATACAACAGAAAAGAGGATGACCTTTTGGAACATCTTCTTATTGAAAAATCGGATATTAAATTATTGTTTTGTTTGCACTTTAGTGAGGGCGCGACTTTAAGTTGCACTCTCACTAATAAAACTAAACCATGAATTTACAAGAATCAAGATCATAGACCTACAAGCCAGTCCTTTACTTCAGGTGAAGGATTAACTATAAATCCAGAATAGAATAAGGAGCGGAAGCCGAAAAGCTTGAGAGTAGGCAAAAATAGATTCCGGTGAATCTGAAATTTTACAATCAACTAATTACTAAATTATTTCAATTATGAAAACAACAATCAAATCTGCGTTTATTCTTGCTGTGCTAAGCGTATCACTATTCAGTTGCACTAAGAGCAATGATCCAAATGATGATTTAACGGGAGTGCTGAGTGGCACTATAGATTCTTATGTTTCGGGCACCATGGATTCTGTACAGATGGCCAACGGCAATTTAGCAAATAGCACGGGTGCGGTATCGTCAGCAGGTAAGTTTTCTATCAGATTAAAAGTCCCGACTGAACTCTCTAAAGTCAGGACTTATTTATCTCAGGGCACATTTACATTTGCAACCGGATTTACGATTAGTGATACAACTGCGTTGGTAAGTGCTCAATTCCAGTTATATGCCCGCAAAGGCAATGCGTTACCTGGCTCTGTAAATCACTGTAATGATCTGTATTATAATCAGTATTACACAGCAGAAATTAGTCCTTATTCTACTGTAGGAGGAACCGTTACATTTTTTATCTATAGCACCAAAGCCACAATCATAAATGGCACATTAATGATCAATGGTGCACAAGGAAATATTTATAATCTGACTTTAAAAGAAGGATGGAATGAGGTCGCACGAACAACAACTTCTGCTACCATACCAACAACCAAATATCTTAATGGTAGCTATACTACCGATATTCCATCGGATCTGAAATGGTATTATACAGAAGAATTTGAGTGATTTGAATGCTGAAAAAATACTTTTGATACCATCAAGAATAGAAAGCGGAAGCTGAAAATTTTTAGTAGAGGTCGGAAACTTTAAGAGTATTATATTGTTTCAGGTGCTTATATTGATAAATCTGCTTTTGCTATTATGCAAAACAGCCAGAAGTGACTTATATAACTATTATTTAGATTTGCTTAAACATCCCGCTTGGCACTATTTGTTCAAGTGGGATGTTTTTTTTAAGGGTAAACTAACTATCTTTTAGAGTAAAAACTAAGATATTCTTTTTATATTAAATGCGTTGAAAGATATTTTGTGTAATTCCTAAATGTGGGTATTAGCCATATTTCTTCTACTTTTATACTTCTATATAATCGATGGAATATTAATTTAAGATATAGGGCAAATGTCTTAAAAACGAGTGAATTACAAAATAATTTGCGTGTTAACTAATCTTGCTATGCTGAGTTTACTAAAATAGAATTTTCTGTGTTTATAGTATTGCCGAGAAAGAAAGAATTTGTGTAAATTGCGTGCAAGTTTTGTAACTGAATATAATTTGGGGTGTAAACCAAGTCGAAAACTTTTTAAAAATTTAATTATGAATAAATTATCTATTGTAGATCCTCAAAATAACGAAGTTTTTTTTGATTCAAAATCTATTGGTTTGGCAATCGTAAATTCTGAGTTAAGTTCTAATGTGCACGATTTGTTGAAAAGAACTTTAAAAAATCCCATTGTTATATTAGAACAAACAAGTGGAAAAAGGAGTTATGTGTTTCTAACTAAAGATTTAGATATACATACAGTCAATGTGGTATATACGGATAGCATTTGGTATGCCGAAGGTTTAAATATTGAAATGAGAAGAGAAGAATTAATTGAATTAAACAATAAAAGCAAAGTCATTTATAAAAGGCTTGGTTAATCATTTTTATTGCATAAAAACATTGTGCTAATATGAAAATCCAATACGCTTCCGACTTACATTTGGAATTTAGAGAAAACAAAGCTTTTCTAAACGAAAATCCGCTACAAGTAGTGGGCGATGTTTTGTTATTGGTTGGTGATATAGTCCCATTTAAGTTATTGGAACAGCATAATGACTTCTTTAGTTTTCTTTCCGACAGTTTTGCTACGACCTATTGGATACCTGGTAATCACGAGTATTATCACTTTAATATTGCAACAAAATGTGGTGTTGTGAATGAAAAGATACGAAGTAATATATTTCTAGTGAATAATACTTCAGTAATACACAATGATGTAAAGTTAATCTTCTCAACACTCTGGAGTAAAATTAGTACGGCCAAGGAATATCAAATTCAAAGAGCCATGAATGATTTTCATGTCATCAAATACCGTGGCTATCCACTTTCAATAGTGCAGTATAATCAATTACATGAAGATTGTTTAGCATTTCTTGAAAAGGAGTTGGCATTGGAAACATCTACTAAAGATGTAGTAGTTACCCACCATGTACCTACTTATAAAAACTACCCTGAAAAATATAAAGACAGTATTATAAACGAAGCATTTGCGGTAGAATTGTTCGATTTAATTGAGTCTACTGCGCCTGATTATTGGATTTACGGCCATACACATGGTAATACGCCTGATTTTAAAATAGGAAAAACTCGATTACTGACTAATCAATTAGGTTATGTGAAGTATGGAGAGCAGTTAGGTTTTAGTGGTGATAGAAATTTTATATTGTAATTTATTTTGAATGGACGTTTGACTAAGTTGAATTGAGACAATAACAAGAAAATATCGTGAAAGGGTCAGCCTCTAAATTGGCAACCAAAGATGGTCACAGCCACATTGAAGCTATTAAAATAGCGTACTTATCTCTTCAGAAAATAAAACTTTATACAGATATGAAAAAAATAAAAGTACCAATCTATTGGACAGGTAAGAATTATTGCGCTTGTATTGGGGAAATGAATGGAGTAGTAGTGGCTACTCACAAAACACTTGAGGAGGTAAAAAAAGCATTTGAATTTTCATTAAAACTTCATATTGAAAGTTGGATCGCGGATGGTGATGATATTCCTGAATATATTCGACAAGGCGATTACAAAATTGAATATGAAATGAAGAAAAGTTCTCCATCTTAAAAGAAATTGTACAATCTTCGAACTAAATTTATTATAGAAAAACTTTCAAATTCTTATAAAAAAGGGACTAAATCGGGTGATTAGTTTTTTTTAGTTCCAATCATTTATAAATAACTGATAATAAGTCAGCATTTAGATGAAAATCCGATAAGTGTGTGACGTTGCTATTTAAAAAATAGAATTTATATTGTAGACAATTATTCGGATTTAGAAATCACCTCAAAAGGTTCATTCAAAAATTCTGGGTAAGAAAGCCCTTCTTCTATACATGTTTCTTTGTGAAACTGCATAGCTCCCAACATATCAGCTTTAGCAGCTTCGGCATTTTCGCCCATCCCTGTATATGGTTGATCGATGCAATAAACACCATAACCGCCATCATTTGCTCTTTCAATTATTGCTTCTATTGTTTTCATTTGATAAATATTTTGGAGTTTAGATAGATAAACTTTTTATAATACGATTATTGTTGTTTCAAATCATAAAGATAAAATATTTATTTTAAATAGACTCATGTCTCAAGAAAAGTTCAATGCATGAGTAATTGAGAAAAAAATCAAGAATAAATTTCAAATGAAAGAATAGTATAGGTCTAAAAATTTAATAGTTCGGTCTAACTTATCTTAAATTCAATCAAAAAAGTAGCTTCAATATAAAAGGAACTAAATTAGGTGATTAGTCCTTTTTTTTCGTTTTTCGTGTTGTATTGTGTTGATTGTAAATGTAATATACAAATACAGGTTTAGATAACTAACTCTTATTGCCTAAAAATTAGAATAAAAGTACAAATAATAAAGGGAAGTATAGGGACAAATACCGAACATTTTATTTGATCTCTAGTATAGAGTTTTGTTTGTAATGCTTATATAAATGGCTTAAATAATGATAATTACGAATGTTAAGGGACAAAAACTGAACATTTATAATCTTCTATATTCATTCAATGGAGTAGCATATATTTAACTGTAGGGACAAAAACCGAACATTTTTTTCTTGAACTGAGCAGTTTAATTACACTTATAAATGATTGTATTATATGTAATTATATAAAATAAGAGACAAAAACCGAACATTTATAATCTTCTATATTCATTCAATGGAGTAGCATATATTTAACTGTAGGGACAAAAACCGAATATTTTTTCTTGAACCGAGCAGTTTAATTACACATGTAAATAATTGTATTGTATGTAATTATACAAAATAAGGGACAAAAACCGAACATATATAATCTTCTATATTCATTCAATGGAGTAGTATATATTTAACTGCAGAGACAAAAACCGAACATTTTTTTCTTGAACCGAACAGTTTAATTACACTTATAAATAATTGGATTATATGTAATTATATAAAATAAGGGACAAAAAACCGAACATTTATAATTCTATATATTCATTCAATGGAGTAGCGTATATTTCACTGTAGGAACAAAAACCGAACATTTTATATTTTTGTCCATAAAAACCGTTTTGCATGATTTCAATCAATATTTAGCATACTCGTAATTTGAGCTTGCTTATTAGATAAAATATTTTGTATCAAAGATAAATTTTGACAATGTTACGGCCTTTGTTAAGTTTACTTTATTTCCTATCAGAATAAAATAATAAATAGAAAGTATCTCCTTTAAAAATGCAGTTCTGGCAAACTGTTTATTGCATCTTTTTTCAGACTGTCTACAGCACGAGTATATTTCTCAGTATGCTTTAGTCCACTATGCCCCAACAAACTAGATACAGTTTTAATGTTAGCTCCATTATTTAAAATATTCACAGCAAACGAATGACGGGCACAATGCCAGGTAATATGCTTGGTTATGCCTGCACGCTTAGTCCATCGACGTAAAGCTTTCAAACACATGGTATGACTAGGTAAATGAAAAATACGTGTATCTGCCTTCTCATCCTCTGGTAATTTTCCAATTAAAGAGATCAGACCATCATTCAATGGTGTTACTACTCCACTAGAGGCACTATGGCCTTTGGTTTTATTTTGTTCAAATGATAACAGTTTGTTTGAATAATCCACATTCCTATATTCCAAATCAACCACATCGCAAAATCGAATACCAGTATAAAGACAGAAAATAAAAGCACGCCTTATTTCGGGATTTTCATTGTCGTAATGGGTATTCATCAAGGTCTGTTCTTCTTCTAAGCTCAGAACATCTTTTCTTAGTGTTTGCTCATCAACTTTGCATACAACACCTACACATGGATTCTTCATCATCACGTCATGCTCAATAGCATAATGAATAACCTTTTTGAAACGTTGAAATATGCTTTTTGCACCCTCTCCCACACTTCTTGTTTGAAGATATTCCACAAAAAGTGTCATCATGTCTTTAGTCAGATACTCCGGTTTGATACTGGTTTTATATTGTGGATAACTTACTTGCAAAAAATCCTTGAAACGATTCAAGGCAATCTGCATCATACGAACATCTTTCTTTGTATAGCTATCGTTATATGCTTGAAAGTAATCCAAAAAATTAATTTGGCGATCTTTCTTTAAACGATAACCATTTAAACTTTCTTTGAGTTCCTGTTCTCGTTCATGACGGATCTTCACGGCTAACTCCAACGTTTCTTTATTTCTTTGTCTTTCAACAGCAGTTTTTGGTTTGTTCAAAATGTAAAGATATAAATTTTCTTTACGCCTATTATGCTTTACAGAGAATTTAGGCTTTCCTGCCATCTTCCCACTTTCGTAAATCACTTGACCCCCATTTTCATCAAGTATGGGCATCTCCTCTCTCCCTAAGTAATACTCTAGAAATAAGCTAACTCTACCATCAGAAAGTGTACTCTGTCCCAGCTTTGGATTCTCTTTGGTTTTAATTTCTAATTTCGCCATAATTTCATTATTTTTGTTTTCCTATTATTTCCTATCTTGCAAAGATAGAAAATACATAATAAGTCAAGGTGTACTAAAAGTGTACTACATGACAAAACAAAGGTAAAGAAGAGAATTTAGACAGCAATATAAAATCACATAAATAACTTATATTTAGGCGTTTGTATTCCAATGATTTCCTTTTATTTCTACGGGTGCATATCGGCTCTGGGTACTTTTTAAAGAAAAACCTCCATTGATTTAATCAATGGAGGTTTTTTGTTTTGCGCGGTGTGCATGCTTAGGCTATTGGGGTAGCGGCAAACCATTAGAGGTTAGTGAGCAATTTCAATTGTGCATTATAAATTAAATAGCCGGTTGTCCCAAATTGAAAATCGAGGAGGACAACCGGCTAGATATATCGATCAACTGAAACCGGATCTTAGAAAGCCTGTTCTAGTTCGGTGGTGTGACCTGGTAGATCAGAAGCGCGAATGATAATTTTATCACCAGTCAGTGAGTCATTGTTAGCAGTAGCTGTGTAGATCCATTCTACACCACCGGGAGTCGGTTGTGCGGAACCTTCTTCCACTTCAGTGCCGTCCTGATTCAAAATAATGATAAATACTTCAGCCACTTTAAAATCGTCGGTAACGGTGATGCTAATCTTGCCGCCTGCCTTGCCGTTATACTTACTTACATTTACCTCGCTGATGTCGGGTGCATGCATAAAATCAGCTACGGCCACATTGTAAGGGCTTTCTCCCTCTTTAGCTGCGGCTTTGTACTCTTCTTTCAGTGCTGGATCAGCAACGGCCGATTTGGCATAAATAATTGCTTGCTGGAAACGCTTCTGATTTTGCTTTTGTCCTTCCGATGGTGCTCCTTTTCGTTCGGCAGGTTTGTTTGCTACTATCGTTTTGCCATTCAGGGTACGAAATACGATAAGATCGCCAATTTTTCCACTTAATCCGTGGGTGATAATGTTGTTTTTGGATTGAGCCATAGTGGTCTTTTTTTAATTAATACTCGTGATTTAATGGTTTGTTTTTGTATGTTTATAAGTAACTTTTTGTATGGTTATCCGTTTTAACTGCTTTTTGCCTATACCCTTTGTTCGAGGTTCCTTCGAGGTTCTTTCGAAGTTCCTTCGAACTGGCCCATAAATGAGTATTTATGCAGAAATAGGGCTTTTTTGCCTATTGCTGTAGTATGCCAAAATTGAATAGAAAGACCGTTCTGTCTGCACTTTCCGGCTGTAGGAGTTGCGCTCTCGCTGGCAGTAAAAAAAGTCGCTTTCGCTCAAGTTACCGGATGCCTTATAATTTGCTTTTTAATTAACAGCTGCAAATATATAAAATAAAAATGAAATAACAATAGCATGAAATATTTTTTTTTACAGGTGTTCGAGAAATGTAATTATTTCATGATGCGCGGTGAACAGTCATCGATATTTTGCTATTCGGAAAAAAACAGATTGTTGAATATTGTTTAGAATAACTTCCTGGTGGAGAATCGTGTAATTGTCCTTACGATCTGACTTGTAGATGTAACCTGAGTTAATTAGATTTACGGATATAATCAAAAGGCATTCATATGCACTTTTCTTCCTGCAACAGTAAGGAATATAATTCGGAGATCCCACCAGAAGGTCCAGTTTTCAAGATAATTCATATCATATTCCACACGTTTTTCCATTTTCCAAAGCTCATTGGTTTCGCCTCTGTATCCATTCACTTGTGCCCATCCGGTAATGCCTGGTTTGACGTAATGACGTACCCGATAATAATCTATTAATTCGGAATACTGGTCGGTATGTTTGAGCATGTGGGGACGTGGTCCTACTATAGACATTTGCCCTAAAAACACATTAAAGAACTGAGGAAATTCATCTAAGTTGGTTTTGCGAAGAATTTGACCGATACGGGTGATACGACTGTCGCCACGTGTTGCCTGTTTACTATTTGCATCCTGACTCATACGCATACTGCGGAATTTCAGGCATTTGAATGTTCTGTTGTTGATGCCTGTACGTTCTTGAAGAAAAAATACAGGGCCTTTGGAGCTCAGTTTAATTAATATGGCTAAGATGGGAAATAACCAACTAATTACAAATAAGATGACCAACGATGAGAAAACCACATCAAAGCATCTTTTCAGGAATCGTGATTTCAGGTCGTCTAACGGTATTTCCTGAGGATTAAACACGACCAATGATCCAACCGATTCGAGATTTACCTTGGACCGAAACCAATATTGATTTTCGGGAACTAATCTCAACCTTACACCTATCCGATTGCAGACAGCGAGCAACTCCTTGCTTTTCTTTAAATCATTATAGGCCGAATGGGTAACAAAAAGGAAATCAATTTGATTTCGCGATACCAATGGTGCCAAATCATCGAGGTGCCCTAGTACATCTTGATGATCCACATGCTCATCGGAAACATAACCGACAAATTCATACCCTAACATGGGATTGTTATGTAGCAGGTTTCGCAGATAGACACCCATGTCGTTTAACCCCACAATTAAGACCCGGTGAACATAAAACCCTTTTGATCGTCTGAAGGTCAGATAACCATATAATAAATAATAATATACCAGGGTAAAAGCGTAGAAAAGGACTGTGTATTCCAATAAAAAAAGACGAGAATAACCGGGAGGTAAAAACAACTGAGCAAGGACAAACAATATCACCGCAAAGAGGATTGTTCGTTTACTTATTCGTTTGAACCTATTGGCAAAATCATCATGCAAATAAAGATTCCTCTTTGTGAACAATGAATAAGCAATGATTTCGGACAGATTGGCATGCAAGAAGTATAAACTTTTATCATGCAGATTTAAGCCCTGTAATGCAGGACTTAAAGAATATAATATTGAAATAGCTATATCCAGAATGATAAGATCAAAAGCCAGATATAAAAACTTCAGTTCGGTTTCGTTCGATTCCATAAAGCAATAATTTAGATGCTTGTAAACAATTAAAATAAAATAGTATTGTTTGATATTTTTATATTAAATATCAAAGAGGATATTGTGTGCAATGCATCATGTCCGGACTTTCTCCAACAAGATATATTTAATAAACTTCACATTACCGATGAGATACCTGCGCCACATCCGACGAGGTTCTTTGATTAACCTGTAAAACCACTCCATGCCAATGCGTATCATCCAATTGGGAGCCCGTTTTACGGTGCCTGCATAAAAATCGAATACAGCACCTATGCAACACACATGACCAACTTGCAACAGATTGTAATGCTGATGTGCCCATTTCTCTTGTTTTGGAGCTGTCATACCCACAAACAATACTTCAGGTTCAACAGCATTTATAGCATCTATCATCAATTTATTGTCTTCCTCATTAAACTCAGCTTTATAGGGCGGAGAATAAGTATGAACCTCCACATTTGGATATTCTTGTTCAGCTCTTTGCCGTATCTTTTTCAAAGTGGCATCCGAACTGCCTAAAAAGAAACATTTACCACCCATGGCATTCACTCTTTCCATTTCATAAAAAAACAAATCGGCGCCAGCTGTTTTTCGTATCTTTTGTCCGGTCAACATCCTTATGGCCCATACAACGCTTATACCGTCAGGCAACAACACATCACTTGATAGCAGAGCATGATGAAAGTCTTCATCTGTTTGTAGCGTATTAAATGAATGTGCATTCAATGTATTTATAAGTGATTTTGGTTGGTTAATGCTCTTTAATGGCTGATTGAATAATTTATAACTTTGTAGCATAATTTCCGTTTTAATTAAGAATGAAAACTTTAGTCATTTTTGCATAATTGAGGCACTTAAGTACTGCATTTTGCTACTATAACATGCCTGTTGCTTTTAATGTTTACTCGAACTAGTTATAATTGTAGTAAAATGTATTACTTTTATGCTATGTAATATACTACATTATTGAATTTGAATCTATATTTTGCACTATAGTCTTTAGTCTGTATTCAAACATGTTTAAGCTAAACTCTTCTTCATATTTCTTTTGTCCGGCATTACCCATTTCTTTACGCAATTGGGGATGATTGATCAATAGTTCCAGTTTATTTGCCAGCATTTCAACGTCTTTCGGAGGAACAAGGTAGCCGGTGATGTCTTCTGTTACGATATCGGGGATTCCACCTTCAAAAGTAGATATAACAGGTAAAGAATGCTGCATTGCTTCCAGCAAAACGAGGGGAAAACAATCATTGAGAGTGGGATGTACAAAAATATCAGCAGTTGCAAATAATTCTTCTTTTTCTGTTCCAAATTTCTTACCGATGTAACTTGCATAGTTTTCTAAACCCAGTTCTTGTAGTTTGGATTGAAACTGATACTCACATACATCGCCTGTACCTCCAACAAAGGTGCAATGGAAAGCCAGTTTTTTTTGTTTCAGAAGTTTACATGACTCAAGCAATATAAAAATACCTTTTGATTCCATCAGATTCGATAAGAAAAGAAGTTCAACCGTGTTTTGGCCTCTTCGTAAGGGTTGCATCACTTTCACATTTTCTATTCCATTGGGGCAATAGTAAACATGCTTTTCGTCGACATATTTCTGAATATCGGGATACAGTTTCTTTGATAACAGAATGACATCTGTATTGCGAAATGTGAGGCGATATAAAAAATCGTCCCAATATTTGTCTTGTCTCGTAGCTACTCCTTTATTATGAAAATGGTAGACTAGTTTAATTCCGAATAGTTTTACAAGTAATGCCAGCGAAGCATCTTTATAAAATGGAGTACATTTTGCAGTCATCGAAAAATAGCAAAGATCAGGGCGATTAAAAATAATACTCCTGCATAGCTGAGCTAATATGCCTACATAGCGGAATATTTTTACAAGTCTTCTCTTTCCAATTTCTTCAATGGTTCTGGATGTTCCAAGATTAATGTATTCACAATCAAAAGTGCTGTTTATAACTTTACTTTCTTTGATCTGCAAACCTACAGCGGCAGCTCCATGGATGGGAGGCGGATAATGTAGCACAAATAATATTTTCATAGATATGAGAATTTGAATATTATTATATTATAGTGGATTAATCTTTTATAAGTCACGATATAATAATTTGTGGTAGAATAGTTTCATAGACTTTGTATATAGAATTAGTGATTAACCGATAGTAGCTTCCAACACTCGGTATTGTTTAAATAGGTCATCTCCGAATTGAACGCCAGCATTTTCATAACCATTTCTAGCTCTTTCCAAAGCCCATATTGTTCAATTTCCCAGGAATGTCCCCACAGATGAAAAAGCCCTCCTGTAGCTAAAACTCTGTTTATAGTATTCTCGATCAACTTCGGAAAGTTTCTATTGGTTTTATAAAAGAATAAATTCTGAATAACCGGAAGCAGAAAGGTGTTTTTTACACAATGGTTGGTTAGCACCGCACTACTGTGATTGTATGCCTGAATAGTTGTATCGAGTAAATGGGGATGAAGCATCGGTGTTGTACGAAGTAATCTGGTAGTTCGGCCGAATAAAAAACCGGCTTGTCTTACAAGGTCGATATCCCGTTGTGAATATTTACCGCCCGGATAGCAAAAAGCTTCTATTTCTTTCCCCAACCGATCCTGAAGCATTGTTTTGCATGTTGAAACCTCATAGTTAGCAGCATCCTTATTCAGGGTGTTTAAATAAATGTGATTGACAGTATGGCCTCCTATCTCAAATTTAGTGGCAATGTTATTTAATGCCGCGGCATCCATAACCGGATATTCCGCATTTCTGATCGGGACATAAAAGGTGGCATTTATTTTATACTTGTCAAGAAGCTCAGCAATTTTATAATCTAAGGGATACCCGTCGTCCCAACTAGTTGTTACAATTATCTTTTTATTTTCCATAATAGCTGTGAAATCTTATCTTTCAGGCGACTCGTAACAGAGTAGTGTGCGTAAAATTGTTTTCTGGTGCGTTTATTTATCTTTATATCTTTACTGAATAAGAATGTTTGTTGATCAGATAGATCCAACACGGTATCGTAGGTGTTGCATTTCATTTTGGTATGAGTAGCTTCTGAGTTAAAACCGTTATAGGCAACTTTTGATTTTAAGGGGAAAACATCCATATAGTTGTGTTTGTAGTGATGATAGTCAAACCGGATTGCCCAGGAATCAATCTGACCTTTCATCTGACGGTGTAACATCTGACAAAGGTCACTACCACCCCGCGAAAATTTCAATAGTTTGAATACATTCCATCTGAAAGAATTGTAATCTTTCACTGTCCAGTCTATTTGTTCCCAACGGTCTTTCCATATTGCCCATCCCCAGGAGGCCGAGCGTAAAGAGAATGCAACGTCGTATTTATAGTCCGGAGCATAGTTGAGCGGGAAGGAGTAACCCGAAATATTTAAAACATTCTTTTCTGATTCGTAAAAATCCAGAGCCTGATTCATGAAAGACAGAAAGTTTGTCGACATGAGTAAATCATCTTCTACCACAATCGCTTTTCCGTATTCAGTCACAATTTGCGTTACCCCCGAGATGATGGAGTTTGCCAGACCCTTGTTTGCTTCGCTCTCGTAGATGGTTACATCGGCAAACCCGCTAATGGTATGAATATATTCCCGTACTGTGCGTACTTCTTCTATATTCTTAGTGTTCTTAGGTCCGTCGGAAAATATATGCAACCGGCTTTCTGCAGCTAATGCATTTTTTTGTAATGATTCAACAGTTTGTTTTGTTTCCGTAAGGCGGGAGTAAACAAAAAGGCAAACCGGAGCTAAATTGGTATAAGTTTTCATGTTTTCTCAGAACTGATAAGTAATGGAGATTGTATGTTGAGCTATTTATTTTAAGAAATTGTTATAAAGAAATGGAGTATTGTCATATTACAATGAAGCATTTCCTTATTACAATGGGGTATTGTCATATTACAATAGAGCATTTCCTTATTACAATGAAGCAATGTTTTCAGCTATTTTGGTTCAATTGATTTGTGCAATATGACAATAATGTGTTGCTGTATATTTTGTTGTTGTTGAAGACATACTGCTGAGATTGAAAATTGATTATTTCCCTTGTCCTGTCATTCGGTCTGTTTTAAAGTTAGTGTCGTAAGCTGTTTTCATTATTGCGACTGAATCTTTTTTCTAAAATTCAGAATTCCATTTCTTATGGGGTCCGAAATTTTGGATCGCTTAAAATCAATCCATATTTCGGAAACCAACACTTTCAGTTTGGTTACAACAAAGTCGGAAGAATATTTTCGGTAAATAAAGTACGAAAACAACGGATGTGATTTAGCTAAGAAGCGTCTTTTCAACTCGCTCTCTCCCCACAAAAAATGCATGGTTTGTAACTCTTTTTCAATGGCTGTTTCAAGAGTATGGAATACGCAGACTTCTCCGACATTGTATTTTGAATAATTATTGTCGTGAGCAATGACATGAAGAAAAATTTCTTTGTTTATTATGCTGGCTATGCAGCCGGCTACCAATACGCCGTCGAGTGTGAGGTATACAACCGTCCCGTAATGCCGGGCATATTGATAAATATTGTTTTTATAAGCAGTATCAATGCCCGAAGTTTTGCCTTTGTTTTTCATTCTGTTATGATTAAACTGAATAATCTGATCGACAATGGTTTCTTCAATTTCCGGCCCCGATTTAATTACAAAACAGACTTCAGAAAATTCTTTTGATAGTTTAGCTTTGCGGGCACGTAAATGTTTACGGGTTTTTGATCCCAGTTCGGCTGTGAATGTATCAATGTCAGAAGGCAGGCTGAGGATATGATCGTCGGACTTAAAGAATAGGATGGACTTATCCAGCGTGTAGGCTTTATATGATGCATCAATATAAATTTTCCGAATTGAAGGATATTGTTCAAAGAGCTTTTCGGTGCACGTGGCAATTATCTGCTGGTCCAAAGCCACCAATGAGTTGAAGCATCTGGATGTACTTCCATCATTTCCAAATACAAGTAATTCCAGCAAAGTATCATTTTCGCTAACGAGCATGTAATGTATATCGTAGGTGGGATAATGCTGCCGGATATAAGAACAGGTGGTTATAAAAGACCCATATTTCTCTATCAGAAAAGATTCATATGCAGAAGGTAATCCTTTAAAACATTCAATTGAAATCATAGTGTATTGTAAACTGTGTGGATAAAAAATTTATTGGCATTCAAATTTTCAACCGAAGACGGTTGTCTGTTTTCAAGCTGGTTTATATAAAGTACTTTTGCGTCGATAGGACTTAATAGCGTCTCTCAACGGTTTTGAATATTTTGATTGTCTTATATTTATCAACATTCGTGAAGTTTTAGCCTTTATCTTGCTTACAATAAAACTGAATGAATAGGTTCTGTAAATAACATACGAAAACAAAGCATGAGGTTTGGCCTTCAACCGGGCTTTATATTCATTGTCGCCCCATAGAAAATGGAATGTTGACAATTTCAGATCAATCGAAGTTTTTATCAGGTTGACGATGCATAATTGTCCTACATTGTATTTTGCAAAATTATTATCGTGTGCAATCATGTATAAATATATCCGGTTATTCAGTATGTATGATATGGACCCGGCAACTATTTGCCCATTAATTTCGATATATGCTACGCAACCATAGTGTTGCGAATATCTGTAAAAGTCATTTGTGTCCTGTTGGCTTTTACCGGGAATGATGCCCTTTGATTTCATTCTGTTGAAACTTAACTGAACGATTTTATCGATAACTGACTCCTTAATATCGGTTTTAAATGTTGTGATGTATTGTGCATCGGGATAATCGCGCACTAACCTTGTATTATAATTTTTGATATGTCTGCGGGTTGTTGATCCCAATTGTGAATAATACGCGTCTGTGTTTGTGGGTAAACAAAGGATGTAGTCGTTAGATTTTGAAAATAGAAAGCTCCTTTTTAAATTGTAACCTTTGTATGAGCCTGCAAGCCTTATCTTTTGGATAGTCGGATACTTATTAAACACATTTTCGGCGAATATTTCAATCACTTCCTGTGGCATGGTGACAAGTGAGTTGAAACAGATGCAAGTATTTCCTTCATTTCCGAATATGATCAGATCTGTAAGGTTTTTATCCTCAAAAATAAGCATGTGGTTAATTTCTTGTGCAGGATAATATATTTCGATGTAGCCACAGGTTGTTATATACGATTCATATTTTTCTACTAACCAGAATTCGTAGTCTGTGGGCAAACTTTTATGTATTTCAACTGAAATCATGGTTGTGCTATTATCAACTGTAAAATTTCCATCAATCTGTGTTCAAATCTTTCCAGAGTAAATTCTTTTTCGAATTTCAGTTTGCCGGCTTCTCCCTGTTTCTTCCGAAGTTCAGTATCTCTGATTAATACCTCTAGTTTTGCAGCTAAGGCCTCAATATCTCTTTGAGGCACCAGAAAACCGGTAATGGCATTGTCAACAATATCCGGTATACCTCCTTCAAACGTTGATACAACAGGTAATCCGGTGGACATAGCTTCCAGAATAACCAGTGGAAAACATTCGTTGGAATAATAGGTAGGAAAAGCAAAGATATCTGCCCGCGCAAACTCAGCTTGTTTTTCTTTTCCGAATTTTCGTCCCAGATAAGTAACACAGTTAGCTATTTTATGCTCCAGCACTTTATCGTTAAATTGCGTTATATTGATATCTCCTTCGGCACCAACGAACGAACATTCAAATTCAAGTTCTTTTTCCTGTAAAATGACACAAGCATCCAACAAGGTAGAAACTCCTTTCGATTCGATGAGATTGGATAAAAACAAGATGTTTACCGGTGATTTGTCTTTTAAATATATACGCGGCTCAACAATGAGATTATCAATTCCGTTCGGACAAATGTAAACCTGAGAGACCGGTACAAAATGCTTAATATCGGGATACAGTTTTTTGGAGAGTAGAATAACACAGGCATCTTTAAATACAAATTTATAAAGTAGCTTATTAATCTTATTTTTATCGTTATAACTGACTCCCTTATTGTGCAAATGGTAAATCCGTTTTATTTTAAACATACGCAACCAGAGAACTAACAAAACATCTTTATAAAAAGAGAGACCTGTGGTAGACACCGCTAAGTAGCAAGCCTCGGGTTTTTTCTTTAGTATATTCAGCAGCAACTCATACCAAACCCCTACAAATCGTATAATTTTCAGAAAACTGAACTTTCCGGTTTCATTTATCTTACGTGATACCAGTAAATTGATATAACTACAATCAAAAGAAGTATTTATAAGTCGGCTGTTTTTTATAGATTGACCAACCATAGACGAGCCATGGACGGGTGGTGGTAAATGAAGAATAAAAAGTACTTTTTTCATTTGCGTTAATTAAGCTCTAAATAAAGTTTTGAATATGCATTGATCATCCTGCTGTGCGAGAATTTATCCGAAACAAATGCATAAGCCTGATTTTGGAGAGATTCATAGTCATAGCTTTTGCTGGCTATTTTTTCGAATA
>Ga0302170_10000005_pt1 | contig 66393 bp, 44 predicted proteins | sample I_Fen_N2_1_FD_193492 | JGI IMG/M metagenome (GOLD analysis project Ga0302170, IMG submission 193492) | Peat permafrost microbial communities from Stordalen Mire near Abisko, Sweden - I_Fen_N2_1 | ecosystem: Environmental > Terrestrial > Soil > Wetlands > Permafrost | place: Sweden: Abisko...
GATATTCGGCATAACTACCATCGCCGGGAAAATTGGGAATACCATAGACTTCATCTCCTTTTTTAAATTCTGTTACATCACTACCTGTTTCTTCAACAATGCCTGCTGCATCCCAACCAAGGGTAAGCGGCAACTGCATAGGTAAGCGGTCACTCACTCCACCATCGCGAATTCTCCAATCCATAGGGTTTATACCACTTGCATATACTTTTACCAGGATTTCATCAGATGCGGGAACCGGACGTTCTATTTCTTCTAATTTCATCACATCTGGTCTGCCATACTTGCTAATTCTTATTGCTTTCATTTTCATACCTTTATTTTTAAACAGTTATCGCATGAAACTTGCTATAAACATGATCTTTGGTTTAAACACCTGTTTAAATGCTCGCTTCATACTTAATTACTTTGGTTGTTATTAATGATGCAAAGGTAGGGAACGATTGAAAAACAGATTTAGCCAAATCGCCTTTTGATTTAGCCAAAATGAAGTTTGTTTAGCTGAATGAAGTCCGAAACTTCAAAGGACTCATACCACTTTTACTCTTAAACAATTTGCTGAACGACTGCGAGTGTTCAAAGCCCAGTTCATAAGCAATTTCGCTAACCGACAACCCGGTGGTGGATAATTTTTCTTTGGCTTTTTCAATCAATTTGTCATGGATATGTTGCTGGGTGCTTTGTCCTGTCAACATCTTCAGCAAGTCGCTTAAATAGTTGGGTGATACATTTAGCTTGTCGGCAATATACTGAACAGACGGCAATCCTTTATTTGCCAGATCATCGCTGTTGAAATAATTGGTAAGAAGTTCTTCCAGCCGATTCAGAATCTTATGATTGGTTATTTTGCGGGTTATAAACTGACGATGATAAAACCGGTCGGACTGAACAAGCAATAATTCCAATTGGGCAATAATGATACTCTGGCTAAATTTATCAATGTTGGAGTTATATTCCTGCTGAATACTTTGCAGAATGCCAATAATGGCTGTTTCTTCTTTATCCGAAAGAAACAGGGCTTCATGAACCGAATAATCAAAGTATTCGTATTGTTTGATGGTTTTTGCCAAAGCTGTATTCCACAAGAAATCGGGATGGACAAGTAATAACCATCCCGTACGTCTTATTGGCACATCTTTCTCTGTTTCAATTCCAAAAACCTGACCCGGAGACATAAAAAACATGACTCCCTCGTCAAAATCATATCGCTGCTGTCCATATTTGAATTTAGCTTTGCAATTCCTTTTCAACGAAATGGAATAAAAATCAAATACCAAACTTATCGGTTCATTGCTTGGTTCACGTTGCACCGATTCAAGATTTATCACACTAATCAGCGGATGCTCCGGCTTTGGAAGTCCCATAACTAGATGATACTCGCTGATCGATTTTATACGATATGGTTGAGTGTTTGCCATATTTTAAAATAATTATTTTGAGTTGTAAACTGCGGCAAACTCCTTTGCATACTCCGCCAGTTTTACTTTACCCAAGGTTGGTTTGTTACGGAAATAATCTTCATATAAATCTCCTGTATTCGTACTAGCATTCATTTCAACCAGTCCTGCTGCAACTTTGGGGTTCATTCCTGCGGATAGCATACCATTGAGCAGTTGTTCATCCAGAATAACCACCCATTTCAAATCAGGTTTTCCAATAGCTGTACCTAACAGGCTTGCCAATTCGTTACAGCTGATTTCATCACTTGCCACATACCGTACTTTTCTGCCTTCAAACGGCGTTGCGAGTTCTTCGGTAACCGCAGCAGCAATATCAATAGGAGAAACCCAGGGCTTTTTGCTATCACCTCCATAGTTTGTGGCAATAACACCTTGCGTTTTTATCGTATTTATAAAGCCCAGCAAATTGTAGTAAAAACCTACTGGGCGCATAAAGGTGATGGATACGTCCGACGGCAATGTTTTTAGAATGTTTTCTACATTGTAATGAAAAGCCAAAAGTCCATTGCCTTTATCGGTATGAGCGCCTATGCTACTAAGATGCACCACACGCTTTACGCCCGACTGTTCAATGGCTTGTTTGTAATTATTACCAATCATGTTAATGGCAGCAAGGATATCAAGATTCGGGTCAAAGTAACTGTTACCACCCATTGTTTCCATAACATATACTGCATCTGCACCTTTGAAAGTGTCTGTTAGAAAATCAGCGTCTTCCATTATTCCGATAGCAGCCGATGCGCCCAATGCTTCTATTTCTTTTTGTCGTTCAGGATTACTACTTATAACCGTAACCTGATGTCCTTTTTGCACCAACTCTTTTGTTAGCGGCTTGCTGATGTTACCCAACGAACCTGTTACTATAATTTTCATTTTCTATTTTTTTGATGTTAGTTATTTTTGATGATGCAAAATTATAGTGTAACTGAGAAACAAACGTTTCCAAATCTACTATTGTTGTAGCCAAAATCAGGTTTGTTTTAGTTGATTATGAAGATGCACAGTTATAGCTATACTTAAAGCTATTTCAATATCGATCTAAATTCCGACCATTTTATATTAATCTTCACACCAAACAAAGATTCCAGCATAAAATCATTTTTCTACACTCCATGAGGTATTTGGGAGCTACCAACTTAATGCGAAGTAAGTATGACACCCCAACGCCTGAGTTTTATGTTTCCGGTTTTTGTCTATAATTTTGTTGCAGCTATGCGCGCCGTAATGTCACCCGCACTTTTACTCTATGGATTCTCAATGGTGTTGCTTAGTTGATACATCTGGCAAAAATCTTCGCCATCTTAATTCGTGCTTACACGACTGCGTATTAAACCCGATACCGCCTTGCGCGGTAATTAACAGCATCTAAAAATGCTTTGATGTTTGGTAGAGGTGTGGCCCGGATTAATTAATCCGTATATTTAGGAAGACGACTGGCTAAAAATATTACTCTAAATGCAGGATTTTTTTAATTAATGAATCTTCGAAGTTAGCATAGAATTTTGAGTCCAAGCATCTTGGAAGCACTTTCAATCAGAGCTCCGATTTCAATATTCAAGAATACTTTGAGCCGATCATTAGCAATGATTTCGGATACAATATAATCGTGACTAGTTGAGAAATCCGGATCAACATAAATCATCAGTGTGTCCTGATATAAGTTTAGATCTTCCTTACCACGTATAAAATATTTTTCATCGAGGTACGTTGAGTTCATACGGTAATATTGATAAAAATCAAGATGATCGTCGAAAAAGAGACTGAGTTTTTTGAGCTCCCCTCGTAGATAGCCTATTTGTATTTCACTGCTACCAACTGGTCTACTACTCTCGATGTTGAGGATTTTTGCGAAGTAAATAAGTTTACTGAATAGTTCCGGCTTTGTCTTTTTGAAAAAAAGAATTTCTTCAGCGTCATTGCAAAAAGTATACTGGATAGTGAATGCCCTGAGCTGAGTCAAGGCAGATTTTATACAAAAGATAGATTTTTGAGCTTTCCATATAAGATCAGATTCATCCAAATCAATGTCTTTCAGTTGGGAACTAAGATCTTTGTTGAGTTTCGTTATAAAATGGTTCATATATCTTGTTTTGGTCATGAATTTTCAAGATAGGGCATAAAAAAAGCGTGGGACATTCAACTGTATCCACGCCTGAGGCTCTGGCGGAGCCTGTACACAAATAAGTTAAAGCCCACGCTCGTTTGAGCATAGGCATTTACTAACTTATTCTTGTGTACTCAAATATTTAATCGCCAGATTTCAGGAGTAAGAATAATAGCTAATGCTATGGTAATATGTAATGCAATTGTCGCTACAATTGACGAGTTGTTTTTAATGATTTGCAAATTTAGGAAGATTCTTCTGGATTGCAAATAGATAAACTGATAAATCACAAAAATAGAATAATAAGACTGATAAACTTGTTACAACTATTTTTTAATAATTAGATATTATCCCATGTATTTAAGTTTTGCACAAAGAGACGGAGAATATTCACATACTTCGTCCTTTTGTGTAAATAGCTTGTTGAGAGTAAGTAGAAATCAAACACAATTTACGAGATTGTTTTTTTAGTTATCGTCTTACTTTTTGGGTCAAAGAGCTAATTATACGTCATAGCACTATAGATAAATCTATAATATTACAATATATTTGGATATTATTGTAGATATATCTATATTTGCAGAAAATAATACTGACTATGTATACAGAACTATATGAACAATCGGGTAGCGATATTATCCGTCAGCTAGGAAAACGATATAGTGACTATCGTAAAAGGATGGAATATACTCAAAAGGAAGTCGCAGAGAAATCAGGTTTGAGCGTATTTACAATCAGTTCTTTTGAGAACGGTTCTTCTACCGGGGTTACCTTGGCTTCATTTATTAAATTATTGCGAGCTATCGACAGCCTTGATGAAATTGAGAAGCTGTTGCCGGAATTGCCTGAAAGCCCTCGTGCATTGTTTAAGAAACAACAGAAAGAAAAGTAATTATGGAAAAGAATGTAGTAATGGTGAAGCTCTGGGGGATGCCTGTAGGGTATCTTTCATGGAATAAAAAAGCAGATGTAGCCGTTTTTGAATTTGAATCGGAATTCATAGACAAAGGTTTGGATATTGCTCCACTAACGATGTCCATCAATTCACCCCGCAGCAAGAAGCATATTCCCTGGACAGGCGATAAAGATAAATTGTACATGGGGCTTCCCCCCATGATTGCTGATTCACTTCCTGACAAATGGGGTCATTCTCTTTTCAGTGCCTGGCTACGTGATAATCATGTTTCGACAAAGAAAGTAAATCCAGTAGATCATCTTTCGTTTATTGGTAGTCGCACAATGGGTGCACTTGAATATGAGCCAGCACAGAAATTAGGTGATGACTCGGTTTTTTCGGTAGATATTGAACACCTTTATGAGTTTGCTAAACAGGTATTGAATGAACGCGAAACAACGGTACTCAATGCAGAAAACTCAATTTTGTGGCAGGATTTGATCAAAATCAGTTCATCCCCGGGAGGTAAACGTCCGAAAGCAATTGTTGCGGTAAATAAATCTACAGGCGAAGTAATTTCCGGACAAGGAAATATCCCTGAAGGGTTTGAACATCTTATTCTGAAATATGATGATAATTCATCCTATCCATTGGCCAAGTTGGAGTATGTTTATTACCAAATGGCTTTGGCTGCGGGAATAAATATGATGCCGTCCGAATTACGTTCATACGGAAATGTTACTCATTTCCTTACCCGTCGATTTGACCGTGTTGGTAATGACCGAATACACACGCAAACCCTGGCTGCTATGTCACCAGGAAGTGACAGTTACGAAGATCTGTTTGCCGTAATACGAAGGCTTAATTTGCCGTATGAGGATAGTCGTCAACAATATCTGCGAATGGTGTTTAATGTGCTTGCACGTAATGTGGATGACCATTCAAAAAACTTCAGCTTTTGTATGACCCCTGATGGTGTATGGCGTTTGTCTCCGGCTTATGACTTGACTTATGGCGTTGATCTTTCTGCTCCGGCATATATGAACAAACATTCAATGTCTATTAATGGCAAAATTGAGGATATAACCCGAGAAGATTTGGAAACGATAGCTCAGCGAAATGATATTCAAGATTATAAGTCTTTAATTGATATGGTAAGCAATGCTGTTAGTAAATTTAGGGAGTTTGCTGCTGAATTGAAAATTGACGAGCACTTAGTTGATAGTATTGAATTTGATTTTGTAAGGGTGTAGTTGAAAAATATTTACATTCCAGTGTATCATATTTTGTGCAAAGCAACGAAGAATATTTACAATCTTTGTTGTTTTGTGCAATTTTCTATCAGGTATATCCGAATATGTCCACCCTTTGTGAATAACGCAAAAATAAATTATCTCCTTAATATTCGTTCAAAATTTAGTGCAAGGTGCAAGTGTTTCTATATAGAAACTTGCACCTTGCACTATGTATAAATATTTAGTAATATGGCACTTGTGTATTCCAAATTATTTTTGTACATTTGAACCTGAAAGTAAGCAGACAAGCGTAAGTCATTGACAGTCAAAAAGTGATCTTTTTAGGATATTTCCTAATTCGTACCCCATAAGGGTGAAACCAAGGATAAATAACTGAATTTCAATAGAGTAATGTGGGAGGTTCATAAACCTCTCTCTCCGCAAAAAGAATTTCAATAACAATAAAAATCCTGTAAAATCAATGATTTACAGGATTTTATATTTTTAGACAGTTCGCAAATTATTCAATACTATCGATTTGTAGGTGCTGAAATCGGTGTACCTCAAAAATAAAAACATAATTTTCTTGAAATGGCTACTAAAGGTTCAAACCGAAATATGTGGTATAAATACAGTACAATATTGGAGGTTATCAACCTTGTGAATTTTACTTAACATTTTCGTGCAGTAACGAAATAAATACTGGACTATTATTAGTATTGCTAGAGCAAAGTTCGTTTTCCTGTAAATAATTGTGCAGACTTACTCATTATGGTATTCTTCTTTTCTTTGAAATCCCTTTCAACATAGGAATAATTAGCACTATTACTAAAGGTAATGAAAATAACAACAATGGATGTTTTTGGAGTGCTGAAAAATCATCATCTTTACACATATGTTGAAAAGCAGTTATGGTAAGTGCGAGCAGTTCAAGCAACATCATTAACGATACAAGGACTACAAATTCAATATATTTATTCATAAATGTAGAAACCGGTAAACAAGTAAAATATAATACTACAACTATAATCACTAGAACTACAATTAACAAAAATAATAGCAGATAAATCTCCCATGTATTTTCAGAATAATCTGCCTGCAAATAAGAGTCAATTATTCCTTCTGAGAATACAGTCAGATTTGCCTTAGTTATGTCAATGGTACCCGTATAATATCTTGCAATGTAATAGTGACTGAAAATTTGATTTGTCAAATCCATGTTGTCTGTTTTAAAACTATCCAATTTACTCCCATATGTCAAAGAATTACCATTTATATAACAACTATCTATCATATTTCTATTTAAGCAAATCACTTCTGTAGCTTCCTGCATAAGTGCATAAAGAAAACCCTTATCAAGGTTATGAACACCTTTTGAATTGATAAATGTTACATTGAGTCTGGTCTTAGGAGGATTGAAATCCCTTGAGGCATCCATTACTACTCGGACAGATTTAACAAATTGAACCATTGCACGTTTTTCATTGAATGTAAAATCAGGAAAAAAAAGATTGATACCTTCAACCTTTGTTGAATCATTCCTTTCAAGTTTTTGCAGAGTTGTGAACATACCTGAAATAATATGATTAATAGCAACTGGATCTTTCAAAAACAAGTCAGTTTTATCAGACCCATTACAAGTAAACAGTATTTCGTCTCGTAACAACCCTTTCCCCTTCCAATCGACAAAATCTGAAACTGTTTCTTCTTCAAATACTCTTTTATTTACACAAAATCTTTTGACAATAAATCGGGTTGATAGTTTACGATTATGATCTTTCGGCAAAAAATAGTTATAAAATAATCGCTCTTCCGTAAGCTTATTTATCGAATCGACCATTCGTTTCATTGGTCCATACTTCTTAGCAAAAGTACCTAGATTACAACCATATTGTTTAAGAAAACCATCTATATCAGAAACATGTACAGTATCATGAACAACAATCGTATCGTAAAATATCTCTGTTGTATCATCAACAAATTCTTCTTTGTTGTATTTCCCCAAATAAGATGTATTTTGTTGTCCAAAAATTTCTGATTGGAAAAAGAAAAGTATGCAAAAAAATACAATTGAAATTTTCATAGTTTTTTTTTTAAGTTGCCGCATAGTTTGTAACGGTTTATCTGGAGAACTTGTACAAACATAACTTTAATTTAAACAGGTGTTTAAATCAAAGTTATGTTTGTACAGTAATTTCATTATTTAATAAATCTTTATAATCGCGATATTCGTGACAAACATTGTGAGATACCAATACTCATATCCATGCCTATCTCATAAGGTTGTAAATTTCAACAATCTGACATCTATATGATTATACCTTCTTTTGATAGTTCCTTTCTAATAGCCTGCTGCAGCAAATCAACAGTAAGTTGCTGATTTAATTGTCTATACAGTTCGATAGCACAAGTTTGTATCACATTCACCATGCTACCTCCCGACAGTTTAAACTCCGCCGCTTCGTGTAACAAATCTTCGGTATTGTCTCCCAACCATTCCGGGGGTAACATTTTCTTCCAAAGCTCGTAACGCAAATACTGATCAGGCATCGGGAAATAAAGCGAGGATTGAAACCGACGGAAAAATGCCTCATCAATATTATCCTTGAGGTTGGTAGCCAGAATAACCATTCCGGGAAAATCTTCGATTCGCTGCAGCAAGTAAGCCACTTCCTGATTTGCATGACGGTCGTTGGACGACTGCGTTTCTGTGCGCTGTCCAAAAAGTGCATCGGCCTCATCGAAAAACAAAATCCAGTTCTGATGCTGAGCACAATCAAAGACCTTGGCAAGGTTTTTTTCAGTTTCGCCAATATATTTTGACACAATCATCGATAAATCCACCCGATAAACATCCATCTTGTTTTGTTTCCCTAGCAACATGGCAGTAAGCGTTTTTCCTGTTCCGGGAGGTCCGTAAAACAACAAACGGTAGCCGGGTTTTATGATGCGATCCAATTGCCAGCGGTCACGAATGGTTTGCTGATGTTCGAGCCACAGCAGGGTATTTTCAAGGTCTTCACTCAGATGGTAAGGAAGTACCAAATCGTTCCACTCCAAAGGCGTAGTAATACGCTTTGCCGGAAAACTGGTGCTATATTCGTGTTCGAATTGGATATTATGCACCAACTTTGCCAACACTTCGTCCGAAACTACCAGACGCCCACTCAAAAAAGGTTCACCTTCACTTTGCCCTTCGCACCGGAGTATATTTTGCTGAAAGAACCGGTGCTCACGCCCCAACAGACGGATCACTTCCTGCCGTTTTTCCGGGGCATTCACCGATACTATAAATGCAGCCGTTTCGCCTGTAGGCAGAAACCCGCCGTGCGATAAGCCTTTCCAGCCACCAAACTCGGTATAAGGACGATCGAAATCTTTGTTGTGTACAAAAAACAGATCCAGCGTTTGCGGGCTGATGTGCGGCATAAGAGCCAGCAACAAAACAATCCGTTCCTCAAACGAAAGCTCATGCTCCCCATCCAACAAGACGAATTCTTCGTCTGAAGGCTGTGGCACCTCATGTATATCTGCATACTCACTTTCCTGACAGAAATAGAGCGAAACCGCCACATAAATAAGCTGTTGAAAATAGCTCACCATTTTAGCCATCGGTTTATTGTGTTTTGTTATCTCCATTTTACCTGTATAGTATCTTTCATCCAACTAAATTTGATTGTACTGTAGCCCCAGGGCACACTATCGAGCAGCATATCGTAAGCTCTGTTTTCGACTGTGAGTTGCAAACCCTCATCGATTGCACAGATTTTTCCTTCGCGCCGCAAAAAACTCTCACGCAGACCGGCTATCGACGTATTATTCAATTTCTTCCAATGTTGAATAACAGCTTGCAAAAGACCATCGGCGGTTTCTTTTTCAGCATCCGTCAACTCTACGCTTAGCGGAATGGGAATGCCGGTCTGGAAACCTGTCAACAGCTTATTGAACGTCATCTGATACTCGGGAAACTCCGTGCGTTCAAATACCAGGTATTGCAGCAAAAACATGGCTCGTATTTGTGCATCACGATCTTTGAAACTTCCCGCCTCGGTCAACTGCAACATGTCAAACAATCTCGGCAAATAAGGAGTCAACAACGCCAATCCGGCATTGTCGATATAAGTCGACTCCAAAAACTCTTCTTCCGCTATTTCCTGCTCTAAAACCTGTTGAGAATGGTCTAACTCCGACAATTTATCACTTTGTTTGTTAGTCTGTTCCTGCTGTATATCCTGCAACAAGCGTGTCAATTCGGGCACGGGTTGTGCTGTGTGCTTCAGCAATACTTGCGAGTTCAGCAATTTATTTTGCGGCAAACGGTAATGTTGGGCGAGTTGCTCCAAAACAAACTCCAGAAATGCTTTGCGCGAAAAATGAGCGGTTTGCTTGTTTTTTAAAAGGAAGCTGAAAACAATGTTCCAAATTACCCAACTGAAATCATGTTCCGTAACCGAAGGCAGCAACTCCTGACGCAAACAACTGTTCAGCCAAACCGCAAAGTCCCGTATAAAATCATGCTCCCGGGGAGTATATGTTATCAATAGCCGTTCTATTTTCTTCAAATCTCCGGTTTGTAAGACTTTGGAAATTCGGTTTTCTTCGGTTGTTTCAGGTGCTTTTAGTACAGAAGTCGACGCTGCAACAAGCAATTCGGAACCAGCAGAAGTAGTCAGTTCCCGTTGGAGTTCATGCAGTAAGCGGGATAGCTCCGGTGATTTCTGTGCCGAAGCTGTTGACAACAACTTCGGAGTCAGCAAATCATGCTGATTCAGTTGGTAATACTCCGTAATTTGTTGCAATACCATTACCAGCAAACGCTTGCGTGATAAATTTACTGTCTTTTGATTCTTTAAAAGCAAACGAAAAATAATTTTCCAGCATGTATAGTTAAACGCTTGAGTTGAAACTGAAAGTCGCAATGCCGGATGCACAGCCCGTTCCAGCCACAATGCCAAGTTCCTGATAAATGCACGCTCCTGGGGATATAAGGTCATCAATAGTTGCTGGATATTCTTCTTATCGCCGGTTGCCAACACCAATGAAACGATCTCTTCCTGTTCTTCAAAGTAAAGCGTTTGCAAAATAGTCTTAATTTCGGGTGTAAGCAGGGAACTGTTTTTACTGCTGTAGAAATAGCTGAGCAACTCGATATGCGTCAGGTTGTAATGGGCTGCCATGTTTCGGAGCACCTGACTGACAAACTGTTTCCGATTAAAAGCAGTTTGGTAACTTTCAGTCAATACCGTCCAGATAAAAATCCATTTCAATTGCCTGAAATCACCGCCCGCCTTGCCTTCCAGCGTGCCACGCTCTTGCTGCGTATCGAGGTTGGTTGCATAGCTGAGAATAAAGGGACTTTCGGTTTTCATCAAATGCCGCACCAAGCGACGTTGTTCGTCTTCGGAAAATTCCATAACCAACTTCTTACGCTGTTGAGCATCCGAAAGTTGCTGCCAAAGTCTGTTTTTAACAGTTATATTTAATAGTTTCGCCTCCCGAATCAGTTGACGAAAATCTACCGTTGAGCTTTCGGATATAGATGTTGGCGAAATTCGTTGCTTGTTTTGCTCTTCCCGGTAAAGTTCCTGCCAAAGGATACGCAGCGAAGCATCCACCACAGCGTTTTTTATTTCGGACTGAAGATATTGCAGCAGTTCCAATACTACCAGATTATAATGGGCAGCCAGCTTTTTCAGCACGCCATACACAAAATATTTGCGGTTAAATGCTGCTCCGGTGTTTTGGAGTAGTACTGTGAAGATCAATTGCCATTTTAGCTTAACAAATTCCCCTCCGGTCTTGCCCTGCAAAGCGCCCTGTTCTTTTTGTTGGTCTAAACTGTGGGCATAGCCGATAATAAAATCGCTCTCCTGCAGAATTACAACCGCCACCAATCTGATTATCTCATTCTCGCTGAGTAGTTGCAGAAAAGCCCGGCAGGTATCTGGCTGCGATAGCATACGCAGCAATGCCTTGCGGTTTTGCTTATCGAAACCGGCAGCCAACTGCCCTTGCAGGTAAAGTGCCAGACTTTTGTACAAGCGTACAGCGCTTTGTGCCGATGCTACGAACTGCCGCTGGTCGAGCTCCTTTTGCAACTCGCCCAGCACCTGAAACAGCTCGGGAAGCAAGACCTCCTGTGCTGCGTAGTTGCTTAACTCCCGACTGAATACTTCCAGCAACACTTGATAGTTGGTGTTGTATTCTCCTGCCAACCAGGTAATGGTTTGGGCAACGAAGCTTTTTTTATTGAAGTACGAACTCCGGTTGGTAAGCAAATAGGCATACACCACTTTCCAAACAGCCAGGCGATGATCGGTCTCCCGCAAAGCAGGCTTGCTGATTTGCTTGTACTTCTGCTGCAACAGCTGCACATACGAAACAATAAACCGACTCTCGCCCGGAGCCAGCAACCGGACACCGGCTTCCTGTTCGGGCTGCTGGAACTGATAGACCAGCCGCTGTTGCAGACTGCTGTAATGACCGTAAGTAAGCAAAAACTGTTTTAACTCCTTACCATGCGATTGCAGCACCGACATAAAAAGCTGCGACAGACTCTTGTACTGCTGCTGTGCATTCCACGACATAGAACCGTTCAATAAAAACCTACACAACAGCTGAAAAGCATTTTCAGTAATGGAAACTCGTTTTACGCTTTGCTGCACCGTACTATCGAAGACGCATTTACTCAGTGCCTCTTCCAGCTTCTCGCGCAGGCGAAGCGGAAATTGCTCATCCAGTTCATCTTCCGCTATCGTTCCTAAATCCAACTCCAGCAGGTCAATTTCCAGATGCTCTTGCGGTGGACTGTAAAGCATAAGAACCTCATCTGCCACCCGCTCGAAACCGGATGCAAAAAAGCTATCCCAACGGCCATACAGGCTGCGGGCGAAGTCTTCATTTTGCATCGTGAAGTCGAATTTTAAAAGGCCGATTTGGTTCATTTATGATTATTTTTTTTGAAATATAAAAACAGACACGTAAGAACTTTGCTTCAAACTTTGACAAAGCAAGACGGTACACCATGAAATTTAGGATAAAATCAACAGGGGGGAATCCAAAAGAATATTACCCCATCACGTAAGTTTAACTCTTCAAGCTTTAATAGTCATTCGTATAATAATAACTTATTTTTATTTGGATTTATATTTGGATTTATATTTGGGACGTTTTTTGGCGATACCAGCTATTTTGCGTGCTTTAGACGTCATACCTGTGCCTCTACGAGCTTTTGGGTTGGTGGTTATGATCTTTGAATAAACCCCCGACTTTCCCATTATGTTCCCGTCAATTTGATGACGCTTAAAGTCCCCCCTTAATCCATTACCTTTTTCTCCCCACCCTTTCGGCAAGTCACGGTTCAAAAATTCTATTGATTTGTACAAATCATCAGTGGGATCCATAGTCGTCCAAACCTCACCCGGCGGATTAGGACGCTCTAAGTTCGATCTAATTTCTTTATCAAGTATCGGCTCATCATCCGCCTTCACATGGCAATGAAACGTCGCTGTAGGTGAATTTTCATTCATTTCCGCATTTTCTACGTTCACTCTATAGTACACATTCTGTCTGTTCTTTATTTTAGATTTAACATGGTTTTCTACCTCATATTTATGCTTGTTATTTGCATCAACAGTAATTGGAAATAGATTTTCAGCAATACCCAGTCCACCCAACCTACTATTTAACAAGTGTCCTTTCACTATTTTATTATTATCGTATTTATTCTTTAACCGCATCATTAATTCATCTTGCTCTCCCCCTGGGCTAGTTCCTTCTTTCGGATCTTTAACGTCTAAATACGCTTCCATCTCAACTCCCACTTTTACTGATCTGTTTTCTCCATTAAGACTATAATTAAACATTCCATTAGTATACGTTATACTTGTTTTACATTGTATCACTTTCTTTGATAACATTTGATTCTTATCAACAACTGTTGATTTCCTTAGTTGCATAGCCCTCTTACCAATTTTCATGGCATTTAGTGCATGTTTTGGTTCGAAGTAGTTATACATATTTCTTTGTACTTTATTTTGAATAACATAATCAGGTCGGTTATCTACAAACCCAACCCTTTGCTTTGCATTAGTTTTCTTTTGAGCAGCAGGATTAGCAACCGCTCTACTTTTATTCTCTTTCTGTTTCATTTGCACCGCCTTTCCACCCATCACATCCGCCTCATTCTCCAAACCGGCATCGTCATTCACCGGCATACCGCCCACACTGGTGGTGGGTTGTACTCGTCCTTGCTTTTGCTGGGCTACATGCCAGGCTTCGTGCCCCAGGTGTTTTTCTTGTCCTGGTGCTACATGTATATCGGTGCCCTGGGTGTAGGCATAAGCCTGTACGCTGGCGGGTTTGGAGGAGTTATAATGTACTTTTACATCGCTCATATCCAAGCCTGAGAGTTGCTCTACTCCTGCTTTCAGGTTATCGGGCAGTCCGGTGTTGTTGGGAGCTTCTTGCCGTTGGGTGGTTTCGAATTTGCCTTGTAAGAGTTCATCATCTTCCAGTTCATCCCGTTGAGCAGTTTCGAACTTATCCTGTAAGAGTTCGTCATCTTCCAGTTCATCCCGTTGTGCGGTTTCAAATTTTCCCTGTAATAGTTCATCGTCTTCAAGTTCGTCACGTTGGGCGGTTTCAAATTTGCCTTGTAAAAGTTCATCGTCTTCCAGCTCGTCAAGTTGGGTGGTTTCAAACTTTCCTTGTAATAGTTCATCATCTTCCAGTTCATCCCGTTGAGCGGTTTCAAATTTACCTTGTAATAGTTCGTCAGCTTCCAGTTCGTCACGCTGAGCAGCTTCAAATTTTCCCTGCAATAACTCATCGTCGTCTTCGATTTCCTGTCGCTGGGAAATGTCCTTTTTGTAAGCCTGCAACACATTGGCTACAGAAGTTGTATTGGATTCACGGATCTTTCCCTGCAAGGTGCGGGATATTGGTGCGGGTTGTGGTATTTGCTCTCTCATAGGATTATCAATTAAGTATTGGCTACTAATTCAGTACGTATTCTTGTTGAAAATAGTTTTATAAGCTCTTTATTATCTGTTGCCCAGGCTCTTCGCCACCAGAAATAGTTTTGCTCGAAGCTGTACATCGCTTCGATAGGCAACCAACAGAAGTCTACCTCCAGATGAACCGGCAAACGCTCCCGGATAAGTTCCTCGTAGTTATCCCGGTGGTACAGGTGTTCGGTCCATTGAGGAATGACGATGGTCAGCCTGTTAGCATCCGATGTTTTCGTTCCTTCGTCTTGCAGCAAAAGGATATGCTCCACTACATAGATAGCCGCACTGTCGCAACTAAGTTTTTCTACAAATGCCAGTAGGTAATGGAGGGTTTCAATGAGTCGTTGCTCACTAAAAAACAAGCCCATATTAATCCGGCTTTTCCGGCCCGGATGCTGGTAAAGCAGCAAATAGGTGTTATTTCCCTGTACATGATACATCCGGTAATTATCGATATGCATTCCATGCTCCAAAAAACTCACAAACAGGATATTGTGCCGGAAGAAATTCAGTTGGTTGCGCAGTGCAGCAAATTTCCGTTCGTTGAATTCTATTGGCTGCTGTAGTATCTTCTTAAGTTTAAACTCCATGGATTGCAGACTTTGCTCTTCTATAAAATATTCTATATTCAACAAACCCTGCATTTCATCCAAAAATACCTTATCGCTCACCAGTTTGAGATTATGGCGGCTAAACACGTTGGTCAACACATGCTCCGACCGTAGTTCACAGCCCAACAAGGTAGCCGCAAATTGCTGGATGCCAGCAACACTTTCCATTTTTTCATCAAGCAGATTGAATGATCTGAAACGGTGCGTATTCAATTCGGGGAAACGACGAATCAGTCCGGCTCTTCGGATATTGACCTCTGCTTTCGGAAGCTTTTTGTGGGTAATGATTGGCTGATGCGAATCTTCGCCATACAGGGCATCCAGCAAATCGAAATAGGCCGATTTCCGTTCGGTAAAATCATCTTTTCTCAACAGCTCCGATTCGCTGACTTTTTCCCGATCCAACAATAGATCAAGTCCATCCACATTGATATCTACCGAGAATCGGGGGGCATCGTGCTCTTTCAAGTCCAATAGACGATGCAGGTTTTTGGTTTGTTGCCCCACACCGGAAAGCAGGTAATCGAAAATAAGCAGGTAGGATTTCAGCTGTAAAGCGGATGCCTTCTGCTCCGGCGTTGCTCTAGCAGGCAGTCCCATCCGGTTGATACCGTAGCAATCGGGGAACTCATGTTGTAAGGTGCGGTAGGGACTTTGAAGCCTTGGAGATACCGCACTATGTAGGTCGGAAGAATGAAATTGCAGGTCGTTGTTTAGCTTTACTCTATCCCGGTTTCGGGCTACTGTCACCAGCTCTATCTCTTTCAGGTTTTCGCAAAGGTTACGATGGTTGTGATACAGTTCACGAATACGTTGTACGGTGGCTGACACATCGCAGTCATCGTGCAGAGCAACTTGTATATGATACTGATTATCGTCCGTAATCGTTACTTTGCAGGTTTGTACTGCCGGCAATGTTTGTATAATCAGGTGTTCATAATCCTGTGGAGTTACAACAGAAGGAGCAAACAATTCATTACCGGGCAATAAACCTACTGCCGGGTAATTTACTCTATTCGAAGTTGGATGGGCCAGATATTCTTCAAATTTGAAGTCCATCCGGTATTTAGTTTCGAGAAGAGCATAGTTGAGTACATCCAGTATGGTGATGCCGGGATCGTGCTCATTAAAATCCGTCCAAATATTGCCGCTTAGCTGTTGCAACATTTCGAGCGAACTTTTTTGCAGTTGCTCGTACAGATTATCGTCTTTATCTCTTCTCTTAAAATGCATACTGTCTTGTATCTATCTTGCAACTTAATCTCGTAACCAGCAACTTATAACTCACGATCTGTATCAATAACTCGTAACCCATAACTTGTAACTTGTAACTCACAACTATCTATCCATTAACGGTCTATCCCACAAATTAGCAATCTGATAATGGATCGAAACTCCGTCGCCGTATTGCGAGCGTGTTTTGATTTGTAATTTGCAAGTGAAAGTGCCTTTTACCCTGAGCCAGCGTAAGGATATTTTATGACCAAAATATCCAAAATGCGAACGGACTTTATGGATTCGCGGCTTGTTGCCAAAGCAATGTAGCGCCGTGGCTACCATCAATGCGTACCGCCCTTTGTTCCGCTCGCCGCATCCGGCCACCACCTCGAAAGCCCAACATCCTTCCTGTAACTTATCAGCCTCACCCAGTATATCGTGCCATTGTCCGTCGGCCGCCACAGTGCCACATTTAAAAGTCCCTTTGCGTGCCGGACTACAAAGAATGCCATCGAAACAGACTTCCTGAGTATGATTATTTCCCTGATCGTACTTTAAAGTGATTACGGGTTGCGTTTTCCCTTCATCGCATCGTTTTATCTGTAAATCCCCGTTATTCTTATTGATAGCTACTTCCCACACTGTATTTGTATCTCCCGGATTCCGATAGGTGGATATAATGGTTCCGTGTTGTGAAAGTGGAGCTAACCCGATGCCAATTTGCGGAGAGCCGGAAAATCCGTCGTCCAGCATGTTCAAGGTTGAATCAATCAGATCTTCAAAATCCTTTTCAGTCGGACGTTTTCCTTCCCTGAAAAAATTCTTCAGCGTTTTTCGGTTTCTCTTTGCCATATCACAAAATTTTCATCCATTTTCATTTCATTAAGTCCAAACAGACCGTGCTTTTCGTCCGATAATATATAATGCTCAGCAGCGGGAACCAGAATCGCACTCGCACAGGAAGCTTTCACCACATCCTCTGGTTCCAAATACTCTTTTAAATGATAAAGACCATCGGTTTTGATAAGCTGTATGACGGATATGTGATAGATTTCCTCTACCTGTTTCATTCTACTCAATTTGTCACGAAGTTTTCCAATCGAGAACGTGTAACTAAAGTCGGGAACCTCGTTTTTCCGTTGCCAGGGTGCAATCACCGCATTAATCAGCTTGGCAATTACAGCCCTCGAAACAGCTTTGGAATTGTTAGTCCAATTTAGTTTCAACTCACATCTTACGGTAATTTTCTCGTAAACAGGATTCACAGCACTCACCCTTTTCACCATCGCTGAAGTACGACTGCTAAAATAGCTTTCAATATTCAAGAGCAATTCCGGTGAAGAACGGGGCAGCTGGTACTCTTTCTCTGTTTTACAAACAGGAATCACAACCAATGTGACTGTTTGTGAAGAAGAAACACCCGGCAGACATTTGATTTTCCGAACTTCGGGAAATGCCTGTAATGCCATACGTTCGTAGTCACGCGCTGTTACTGCCTTCCCCCGGTGTGAGATGTATTCTGATACACGTATCAGCTTATTTACGTCACTCTCTTCTGCATTCGTATCCAGAAACGGAGTAATCTGCATTATTTTATCAATACCCGGCAATTTTCGTTCAGTACAATTCAGCAAATAATCTGCTTCTTTTATTCCTCTCGGATCGTACTCATTGTTGACTCTTGCTACATTGCTAAATATCCGAGTGATACCGGCTATATTTGTTGAATTCTCTACTATACCCATGCGTATCCACACCAAGCCATCAGCATCCCGAAAATTATCGCTCTCTATTTCGGGAATAAACAAGCGTATCATCCCACTGGTCAACAAATTCTGTGTCGTATTTCTAAGAATAGTAGTATCCGGTAATCTCTCCCAATTATATCCGTTGCCCCAGTACCATACGATAAGAGGTGGACGGCTCAGATCTATCTCATTTTTAAGCGGTAATAATTCAAGATAAAGATTCACATATTCGTTTCCTAGCACATTGTCCAGTGCTAACAAAATATTTGTATCGGCATCAAACGACATGACAAACGAATGAGGTTTGTTCTCCCTGGCCGGATATATCTGGCTGGTTCCTAAAGGGTGAATATGATACACCTGATTATCATCGTTCAACGAATGTCTTGTAAGATCAATGCTATCTGCCGATTCATAAGTCAGTGAAATTCGCTCAATCAAAGGATTAATCGGAGCATTGATTGCCTTTTTCTTCTTTTTAATCAGCGACGCCGTGAAAAGCTGATGGTAAACATTTTCGCCAAAGCCCATTTCTGGAGCTGCCAGACTAAAGTTCACAAATCCGCTTTTGGCACGCAGGTTATACTGATATTCATCTTCAGTAAAACGTATAGGTTCAGCATCTTCAAGTATAATATTTTTCAGTATATTACCTTCCTCTAATTTGCTATTATACACCGGATTTCCACCTGCATCTTTTAAAACAGATGAAAACAGATATAAATTTTCCTCGTTCTTAGTATGCAACCAATTATAATCCGATAAATATCTTGAACTTAGCTGAAAGCTTTGATTATTGACATTTTGATGGTACGACTCATAATAAGATTGTAGACCAAGTTCATCCTGAGGCAATTGTTGCCACTTAATGTGAACATCGATTGACTTTGTTCTTTTAATGGCCATCTCATAATTACCAAGTACAAACCAAGCATCCCGCGTGGCACTAAATCCGAAAGGAGAAAAGGGTTTTGAAATATCTACTTCACCAAGTTGATTGTAAAACAAAAGATGCGTTGCTCGTTCAACCTTCGTTTCTATTTCAATTTTCTGTATCAGAAAGTCTTTTAGCCACACATAAGCAAATAACCACGAATCGTGATTGAGGAATATATTCAAAACCGGAAAAGAAGTACTTATACCGTGAGTAAGCTCATCGCAAAGCGTTGTTGCTGAAAAACTCTCCTCCATATTAAAACAAATACACAATCGCTTCCCCTTGGTTTCAACCACATAGTTCTTTATTTTACTCCAGCCATTCGCCGTACTTATTTCTAGATCGAATATATTATGTATCAGATTAATCAAAACAATTTCTTTCGCATCATTTCGGGAAATTTTCTGATTGCTGTTTTTTTGTACTTCATTTATCAACCTGACAATATGCCTTTTGAGTCTAAGAGTATTAATCGTGCTTTTTTCGGGCTTAAATGCAAGTGTAACATAACGTTTCCCTTCTCGCAACAGCAACGATGGGCTACAGATACTAATGCCCAATGGCAATCTATCCTCGTCCAATTCAGATCGAACAGAATTCACCTTATTCTCCAATACCGAGTTAGATAAGTCTTCAACATTTAAGCCGGTTGGACATCCAAATATATTTTCGGGAAAAATATCCGGTTGTTTTTCCAACCGGACAATCAATACTTTTTTCACCGTTATATTGTTAACCTCAATATCTTCGGTCAACCGATAAAATACTTTGCTATTGGGATTGGCCCTATCATAGCTAAAACCTGTGTTTCGGGCAATGTTTAGTTTCTGAGGAGAGCTCTTTACAAATGAAATCCAGGTATAGTCTGGTTTATGTAATTCAGCCTCCACCCCTAATACTTGATCAATATACCATTTAGAATAGTCTTTCCAACGTAGATTGAATCGGTCTAAGATTATATGCAACTGAGATATGAAAGTATATAACAGCGCTTGGCTCGGCTCCATATCTCCATCTAACTTAGCCTTGGAATGTTGTTGCTTTCTTATAAATTTTATTTCGTTCAGCAACTCATCAAAGTAACCATCGGACTCTTGATCTAAGCCATAATAGCGAATCCACCCAGCAATCTGTTCAGCTTGTTGTAAAAGCGTATCCATCCGATTGTCGATGACCGAAAAACTCTCGGTTGCTCGAATTCGCTTGAATCTATCGTATTGACTTAGCCCGTCTTTCATCTTCACTGCTTAGTGCTCCATTTATAAGTTCGTTCCTTCTTTGAAATAGAAAGGATAGACAATATTGCTTCGATTGTTGGTTTGATGAATCATATAGTCAACATGAATCCATAGCACTCCTTCAGTTTCATCTTTTATCTCCACATCTACATTCTCAACACTAATACGTGGTTCAAAAAAAAGGATGGCTTGCTTGATAGTATCTATCATCAGCGTTTTAACGGACAAATCCATTCCTTCAAAAATCCATTGCCGGATATTACAGCCATAATCGAATCGAAAAACCCGTTCTCCCGGAGATGTCGAAAACAGAATATGAAGACTTTGGCGAATGTCCTCTTCGGCGCTAACCAACTCGACACCGCTTTGTTTTCTGAAAACGGGAGGAAAATGCCAGCCTGTGCCCAAATATGAATTAAATTCTTTCATCTGGTTTAACCTCCGATTATTACCGTGGGACAACCAATCACTATAGAGCCTCCGTGTGCACAACTATCACCCATACGGGCAGCTGGCTTACCACCGATCAAAACTGTAGATGAACCTTTAACGATACTATCTGGCGGTCCTACACAAACACAGGAATCACCCAGTACTGCAGCAGGTAAGCTTCCGATTAAAACAGTAGGAACGCATGGCCCTACAATCGGACCTCCAACATGAGGAATAGGTGGCAAAACTGGTGTTTGCATTGGACAAGTGTGCATATCTGTTATTCTGGCTGCAAATGGCATTCGTTGTTTCTTTTTAATTAATCATTACCATGGCACCTTTTACAACTGTTTGCCCTGCTGCAGACAATTCTGCTTTGGCATTGCCTTTTAAAGTCAATTCGGCACTGGCATTTGCTTTAATATTTATTCCTTTCATTTCAATATCGCTTTTGGCTTTCACCTGAGCAGCAGCTCCGGCATCAATCACAACATTATTAGTTGCTTTGAGCGTTATATCTTTTGACGACTCTATCACAATACCTCCATCGTTCATAATAATTTTATTTTTATGTTGATCGATCAATTGAATACTTTTAGCATCATCCGAAATTTGAATGGAATTATTAGCGGGTGTTTGAATGGTTATAATCTTCTTATCATCATCAAACTCCAACTTCATTTTCGACTTTGTGCAAATAGCATGCACATTGTTTTCTGCAGTCAGTTCATAAGGAGGTTTCTGTTTGCTACTATACAAGCTACCTAATATCACTGCATGACAAGGATCATCGTTGAAAAATCCCAAAACAACTTCATCACCAATGTCTGGAATAAAAAATGCACCATAAGCATTGCTTCCCCAAAAGTTGGAGAGCCGAGCCCAAACCTTGGCTGTAGCATTTAAGATGGGTATATCTACTTCAATCTTATATTCACAACTTGGGTCAGCATCTAACTTAGTGACTTTCCCTATATGTAATCCATTGATACCAGGTAAAAAACCGGAAGCTACTGGTGCTACTACATCAACCTTGTCGGTTACATTCTCAAATACAAGCCCTAAACCAACTGTAGTTATCCATTCGCCTTCGGATATTTCATGTTCTACATATCCAATGTAAGCATTTCCATTAAAACGTTTACCCAGTCCAGCCAATTCTATCAAATCGCCCGGTAACGCTTTTGCATCTCCAGGAAATTTACAATAGCCTTGTATGCGCGACAAACCAGCTTTTAAGGCTTGTGCATCGGCCCACGATTGTAACGAAGATTCCTCGGCACACAGCTCAGTTTGCAATGTATATTTGCCATCACTCAAAGTTTTAGCCAATTTCTCTGGATTATCGGTTCCCTGAGCATTTAATGACGGTTTTTTGCCTTGAACCTTAAAAATTTTTTGGTCTGTCGAATTCCAAGCAATAGCCTCTATCTCCGATTGTTGATCATCTGAAGATAAATCGCCCCTGAATTCAATCAAATCGATACCATACGTTATCTTCAATTGCGGAGAAGCGCTTAAATCGGGCTTCTTAACCTTAATCGTTTTTAAATCGGTCACAATTACTAAACCATTAGCATCTGACCGTGAAAGAACAAAATCCCAATCGGTACAATAATATTGAACTAACTCGTTGTGTTGGGTTAAAGTAGTATCCACCGACACGTTCAGAGGTGAATAAGCACCGAGAATATCTTCAATAGCCTGACTATCTTGCTTTTTCTCAAATATCTTATTCTTGCGAATTTGCGTAGCAGCAAAAGCATAATCCTTACACTCTATCTGGAGTGTAGAGCTACCTGCCTCAACGATATAACTGTGTGAAATGATAATGCCTTCAAAAACAGGACTCAGTTGTTCATCGTACCCTACTGCAATAGAGATCACTTTACCGGGAGCCAAACTATCATCGTCGCTCTCAACAACTTCTCCTTTGGGCATATCACCTGCCCCAAATACGAGTTTCGCATTTCCAATTCGATTTACTCCTTTAAAAATAGTCATCGATATCAGGCTAAACAGGATACCTAGTGGTTTACCCTCACTGTTAATAGTGAAGTAGACCATTCCACTGGATTCGTTATTCGGTGATTTCGCCATGAGTGAGTGGTGGAAACATTAATTGTGTACCAATTTGTATATTTCTAAAATCAGCTAAGTCATTATAATTGGCTACATCGAGGCAATAACTCGGATCACCGTAAATTTGCTTGCATAGAAAAGGGATATTCTCTCCTGCCTTTAATGTGATTATTCGTGAAAGATCTGATGATTTTCGACCAACTATTTTTGCCTCTTTCAGTTTATTCATATACCCCTTAATTGTCATCGAAGCTTTTACACGAAGAGGAGAACCATCAGGACGAAAAAGAGTATAATCATAACTTAATGAAGACATCCGCCCTTTGAACAGAAAACTACCCCAATTAATTTGCAAATAATTCGGCTCATGTGTTTCACCATTAATTTTATAAATTATAGTCTCAAGATCATTTATCATTTCAACTAAGCTCTTCTTTTGGGGCATGGGAATAACACCCGTGTCATCAAAAACAAAATCGAAGCTGAGAGTAGAACCATTACTTCTTTCATAATTAATTTCAGTACTTGATTTACCCATAGACTTATCGTTACTATATGATAAACCTATTGAATATTTGAGTGAAGTCGGATTAATTTGAAGTTTTATTGTCTGGCTTTTTATTGCATGACTAAAATCCTTATCAGCAAAGGCAATAATTTGCATTTTTATCAACTCACCCATAACTTATCTCTCCCCTCTTTTAGGCTGCACAACAGCTTTGCTTTTTTGCATTTCCCTCAAAATATCGAACTTAATTCTTTGGATAGTTTCCGTTGACACAAGCTCTTGTTTCATGTTTTTTTCAATGACTGTTTTTACGTGTATCTCTTTGATTACAATCGACATTACTTTGTTCTTTTTTGTTCTAAATAAGTAAATTCTACTGATTCTATAACCACAGCATTTTTTTCTGCTTCAAAGCTCTCAATATCCCACTTTACTGGGTATGCTCCTGAGCATACCCAGCCTCTAAGTGGCTCACCTTTTTCATCAAGAAGTTTTACAGATATGTTTTTTGTAACTATAGATTGTGAAAAATCATTTCCTAAACAATTACAAATCCATGTTTCGAGTGAGTTGGACAACGGTAGCAACGCTCTTTTAAGAACTAAATTAGCATGTTTTATCTGCTTAGGTAATTTATAATCATGCTCATTAACCCCTCCTTCCTGTATCGTTTCAGTTTCCAGTTCTACAGAAAGTCCCGAAACTTCTTTAAATGGAACTGCTGTTTCGTTTTCAAATTCTACCTGAAAATAGAATGAAACAGGTAAGTCTCTATCTACAGAGATTTCAAAATTAGCCATTTGCAATCGTCAATCCTTCATGTGTAATCACCATCGTTTCAACAGCAACTTCATTACCATCTGATTTCAAGTCGGTTCCGGTAATCTTTGAAGGCCACGCATTTTTAAGCGTCCAGGTCATCGTTGGGTTTCCACCTTCATCTAGTAACTTTATTGTTACCGGTTGGCGTTCAATTGTATTCATTTTAATCGTATTGAACCAATCCCAGAATTTATTATCTCCTTTGAATACTCCTTTCTTTAATGTCACATCCCCAAACTTTTTAATGCCGGGCATTTTAATGGTTGAAAACTCGGGACTATTCCCATGTCGGTATTCAATAACCTGTGCTTCGATTTCTAATCCTGAAACCTCTTGGAAATTTGCACTAAGCTTTGCTATTTCTACAAGAAAGTAAAATTTGGGTAAAGGCCATACTTGGTCTTGTGCTTCTCCTGCCATGATGTATTATTATTAATTATGGTTTATAACTTAGTTAGCTTTTTTGCATTTGTTGCTGAAAAGTAATCTCAATAAATTCTGCTGGACGAACGATAGCCACCAACACAGTTATTCTCATGATTCCTTCCAATATATCTTCGGGCGTCATTGTCTCACCTAAACCAACAAAAACACTGTAGGCGTCATCCGGTACAGCACCAGCCAATCCACCTCGCTTCCAAATTCCATTTAGGAAATTAGATATCATGCTTTTAATATTTACCCATGTATTTGCTTCGTTAGGATCAAACACATAAGCACGAGCTGCATTTCGAACCGACTCCTCGAGCATAATCATTGTGCGACGAACATTGATATACCTCCAATCCAATGAATTGCCATCCAAAGTTCGTGCTCCCCAAACTTTTATTCCTTCACCGGTAAATGTACGAATCGCATTAATCGATTTTCCACTCAATGGTACGTTTAAATCTTCCTGTTCTTCGTGCGAGATATTTAGTGCCGGACTTATCACATTAGCAATGCTCACATTTGCAGGGGCTTTCCAAACCCCTTTGGTATTATCTACGGTTGTTATTACCCCTGCCATTGCTGCAGATGTAGGTAATAGATTTAGTATCAATCGCATCTCTTTCATAATATCAGAATACAATTTACTTATCTGACTAAAGATTTTATGGAGTGTATTGCTTTCCAAATACGGTAAACCTTCTTTTATACTTTCAATATAATTAGCTACCTGTTCTTTTTTAGCATCGGATATGTTAGCTAAACCTAACTCTTCTGTGAGCAATGCTTTTAATTGATCAATATCCAGATTTTCGTAATCCAATTCATTTTCCTGCACAATGGATGTGTTGACCCAAGGATAGTAAGTTGCTCCAAAATCAAGAAATTCACTTCCAATAGCTTCGCGGAAAGCATTCACAACATCACCATCCGGATGTTTGCGATCTTTGTACCCTCCATAAATATCCAATAAAGCTATACGATTACGCATATCATACCCACAATGTCTCAAAGCAGCTTGCTGTAATACATAACAGTTAGCATCTGATAACGTAACAGCTTCTGGTATTACAACCATAGTAGGCTCTTGTTCCTTAATAAGAGGCACGATACCTTTCTTTAAGAGTTCACCATCAATCTCAGACGAGTAATCTCCAACTGATACAATATAGCAAGGACCACCACCATTTGCATAAAACAGCAACATATTATAGCATAAAGTGTATTGATCCTTACGCTTAACTATATACTTTTTGCCATTGAAGCTAATTGCAGAAGAACTATCTTCCTCAGCCAACTCAAACTTAGGTTTGGGAGCATCCCCAAAATAAGATCTGAACTCTGCCATTGAACTAATACGCCAAGGCTTATTTAAAAGTGATTTGTTACCATTGACTGCTTTCTGAGTGTAGCCAATGAAGGCTGGCACAGCAGTCGCAACTTCGACTACAGAATTTGGGAATGCGTTTTTCTCAACAACATAAACTCCCGGTGTTTTCATTGAACCCATAACTTTTTTATGTATTAAAAATAAAAATAATTAGTAACCATTTTATCCGGACTAAAAACAGAGATGGAATTAGCTAGCGGGTATGGAATGTGACCACTTAATAGTCGCCTTCCTTTATCGTGAACTTCCCACAACCCTATTTGAAGATTATATTTCTCCTTTAATTGTACACATTCTTCTGAAACGTATCTCCAAGCCAATTGTGACTCTCCAGGAAAATTCACTTTATCTAGACATTTAAATGACAGCCCATTTTTATTCTCTATCAGTATGACATGAGATAACTGTAAATTAAACTTCGGAATCAAGATAAATTCCCAATACTTCATTTTGCTTTCAAATACAATATCAACAGACTGCCTATTCAATAGGTTTTCTTCGGAGACATCAATCACTAGCTGCGTAAAAACGCCATTTCGTCCAATATATCTACAACTACAATTCTCCGAAACTTTTACTTCTGATTGGGTATAAAAATAGAAGTCAGTCGATAATGGTTTCAAATCAAATAGTAAAACCTGCTGTTCTTCAAAAAATAGCCTCGTCCTTCTTTTTGAATCCTCTCCAATAGGTTGAAGTAGCAACCATGTACAATTATCTTGCTTACGAAACAAAATCTCTGCTTTTTGCAGTATTAAAGTCGTCTCAATTGTTGGTTTTAACTCCAAATTACATCTATCAGATTCAAAGTAGCTATGAGAAAGAGAGATTGTCATCCAAACTCCATAAGAAGTATTTTGTGTCATTATTTCATTATTTTAGTCCAGACTCTATAGCTGATTGTCCTATACTAGTCGACAAATCTAATATCTCGCTTTCATCAATCGTTATTGTTCTTATTTTACATAGAATTGATGGATAATAGCTTCCGCCCAAGATACTCCATACATTCGACAACTCATGAAACGACAAATTTACCATTTCAATGGAAACAGAGTCATTATCTCCCTGCACAGAGAGCGAGTTATTTCTCTGAAAAAAAGACAAAACTCCTGACATAATTTGAAGTGATTCTCTATATTGTTTTTCTAAAAAAACAGCAGATATAAGTATATATACATTAACTTGCCATGACGAAACTGTCTTTCGTGAACTGCTATCAGAAACAGATTGTCGATTGAAGTTTAAACCACCAACGTTTTCCTTTTCAAGATTAATGATAAAAAGACTTATCCGATTTGTTGGAAAAGTATTTGTACTATCTTTCGGAGGAGAAAGAAAAGCAATATCTTCTTTTAATTTGAAATGTAACTTCAGATAATCATTCAATTGCTGTGTTAGTGATATTAATATCTGCGAAATCATTTTTTTATAAATATAATCGAATGACAACATTTTATTTCGTCATTCAAATTAGAACCATTAAACTACCTATATTTTTATTCTCGAAATTATAGTATTAAACATATAACGTTTTTATTCAGCAATTGAATTTCATCATTTGCAAATTGAAAGTGCTGTAATATTTAATTATTTTTATCAAATAGCTCTAATGTCGTTTAAATCTGATGAGTCTGTTCTGATCTTTTCTTGCTTTGAATAAATAACCGATAAATGCATAGGAGGAATACCTATAATAACTGGAGGAATTTCAGCTAGTTTCATTACTTCAACTTTTAAATTACTTGCTGAGAAACTACATAAAACTACAATCGTAATTGCAGCGAAGGATAAACTTTTTTTCATTTGATTTGTATTTAAATTATCCTACAAATAAATACAAAATAAATCCTGAAAAGATCAAGTTCTCAGGATTTATTTAGGATACATCAAACTGCACAGCCAAAATCAAATATCTAATTATAAGAACATTACAACTCAACAATATTATCTGCAAGGATACACATCAATATTGAGACCAAACACTCTTAAATTTAACTAGAATTTGTGCAAAAAATTCGTCAAGTTCTCAGAATTTTGTAGTTTGAGTTTTTTTCTAAGTCGTATACGGTGAATTCTCATTGAGTCACATTTTATGTCAAGAATAGAAGAAATCATACCTGTATCAAAATTCGCTAAGAGCAAACAACACACTAAAATGTCCCGTTCTGACAAATTGGGATAGTGTTGGATTAAACGATTAGAGATATTGTTGTATTGAATATCCATTGTAGCAATTATCTCTTCATGAAAGGTCATATTCAAAATAGGGCTTATTCCACATTGTTTTGCATCTGCTGAAAGAGGTCGTTTGAAAGAGTTTTTTCGATATTGATCAACATTTGATAGTAAAATATTTTGAATTTTAAGTTGTTTTTCAAGTAAATCAATATTTTCTTTTTCTTTTTCTAATAATTTTTTTTCATGTTCCAACATTTGTTCCTGAGTTCTTATTTTGTGAGTCTTTATCATGTTTTTCCAAAATAGAGCACCGCCTGCTCCTACACTCAAGAGAAATAGAAAAATCAACAAGAGAATATTTTTTTGCTTATTCTCTACAATTAGCTTTCCGTTTGACAATTGAAGTCCTTGATAATTGTATTTCTTCTCTAACCCTGCAAAACTTACATCGAGTTTAATCTTATATAAAGAGTCTGTGACTTCAGTTACTCGTTTTGAAAAATGTAAAGCTTTAGTTACATTTCCTTCATTTTCATATAGTTTTTCCCAAAGTCTATAATAATCAGGAGCCATTTCTTGCAATTTAGTTATTTTTTTTAAATAAAAACGTGTTGAATCAGCTTTACCTATTCTAAAATATGTATTGGCAATTAAAAACCATTTATTTGAATCATAAAAAGGTTGGTGTGTTAAGGGTACTTTGTTATAATAAGCCAATGCTTGTATGTAATTTTCCCTTTGATAATATGCCCCACCAAGACAACGATAAACTGTTGAAAGTAGTAGCGTATCTTTATAGTGAGTGAAATTCTTCTCAGCTAAAAGATAATATGTTATAGCCTTTTCAAAGTTCGAAATATAAAGATAATTATAACCGATATTTATTGATGACAAAATACTATTGCGGTAATCCTTGATTTCTACAAATTTATTATAAGCACATTTGAAAAGGAAAATAGAAGTAAGATGCTGTTTCTGTAAAGAATACATATTTCCTTTATCACCATATACCAATCCTTGTAGTTTAGAGTCGCTCGCTTTTTCTGCAAATTCTTGTGCTTTTAACAAAGCGTATGCTTGTTCTTTTGCATCTCCTCTGTAATTAGCATTACGAGCCATATAAAACCATGCATAGCCAGCGTGAACAGGATCTTTATCATTGTAATAGTTTGTAGCAATAGAAATGAGGGAATCAGATTTCACTTCAATCCCCTTTTTATCCAATACCTGACTCATTAATAAAGCATATAGAGCTTTGTCTGAATGAGAAGTAAAAAGATTCAGTCTCAGTTTTTGCAGAATATGTAAAGATGAATCTGGTGAAGTTAGCATGAGCTGCTCTAAAGTTTTTAGTTCAATGGTTGTATGTGAACAGCTAAAAAAAACGAGGTTGAGTAAGACTAATAAGATAAATCTAATAAATTGGTTCATAATGGCTCATTGAATTTCGAATGTAAAATTACTTTTTTTACATTAAAAAATGAGTTCAGATACAAAAATAATGATTTGCTTATTTAGGGGTATTTGTTAACTTTATTTTTACCGTTCGAGACTTCACTCTTATACCGTTGAACAATTATTAACCACTTATCAAATTACCTCGTTGGAGACAACATCAAAAGCAACAATATTTTTATTGCATCGAACACGTATACGCAATTTTACATCTTTCCTACACCCTGTTTTTTCTAAGATATTTTTATTATCGAGAAAAAAAAGTAGATTTCATTTGATTTGTGTATCAAAACATTTAGTCACTATTTTTAAAAACAGAGACTAATTATTAGATATATAAAGATTTTCAGTGATACTTTTCGAGATTACAAAATACAAATTACTTTAAAAATAAGAGATTTAGATATTATATAAAAATATATGATTTTATATCTCCGAGAGCCTCTCTCTCCGCTTTGAACAATTAAGAGACCTATTTAGGTCTCTTAATTGATGCCCAAATGTCAACATTTCGTGGATCAATATAAATATCAGGTGAAGTAATATGGAGTAATTCAAAGATTTTTAAACTGAAATATGATTGCTTTCATATAACTTATCAACTAATGTGTTCTTAGACAGCAATCTAATATCGTTAAAAATACATATTCCTCATATTTAGGTAAGCTGATCTACCAGCTACTTTTTTTACTTCACCTACTTTTTACATTGATTCAATATTGAATACAAAAAAAGACACCCTTTAAAGTGTCTTTAATTACAATCAATCTTTTTTATAAAAAAAGCAAAATACCGACTCTATCAACCTTCAGTCTTAAAAAGTTCTTCTCCTGCATTTAGTTTTTTCAACCTGAGCAAAGCTTCAATGTAATAATAATCAGCATAAATAATCGAAGCATCTATTTCAGAATTGTTCGGCCAGTGGCCTGTAGAATGAAGCAAATACGAAGGATTACTTTGACCACTTAAATATGTAGGAGTACTTAAGTTTTTGAGCATTTTTACAGCATCATTCCTATATTTTAGTCCGGAATCACCCTCAAGATATGTAGACATTTCAAGCAAGGCCGAAGCTACAACGCAAGCAGCAGAAGCATCCCGCGGAGCATTTGGTATTTGAGGAGCATCAAAGTCCCAATAAGGCACTTCATCCTGTGGTAAGCGTTTTAAGTAGGCATCAGCTACCTTTCGTGCAAAATAGAGGTATTTTTTGTCATGCGTTTCACGATAACAAACTATAAATCCGTAGATTGACCAACCCTGTCCGCGGGCCCACATGGATTTATCACTGTAACCCTGATGGGTTATTCCCTTGATAAACTTACCAGTAATAGTATCATAAAGTGCTACATGATAACAGGAGTAATCGGGCTTAAACTGATTTTTCATTGTATGATCGGCATGAGAAACAGCAATGTCATACAACTTTTTTCCACCACCATTTTTTGCTGCCCAAAACAAAAGTTCCAGGTTTATCATATTATCAATGATTGTATTGTGTGGCCAGTCATTTAGTTCTATCTGACGAGGCCATGACAAAATGGTACCTACTTTTGGATTATACAAAGTGGCTAGTGTATCAGCAGTATTTAGCAGCACTTGTTTATAAGCAGGGTTACCTGTTAATCGATATCCATTGCCATAGCTACAGAAAACCAAGAATCCTAAATCATGGTCATAAGCCGAAGTATGCGACAAAAACTCCAAGGATTGAGTATATTTCTCTGCCTCCAGTTTAACCTTAGGGTCTTTTGTGTTTTCATAATCGTACCAAAGCACACCCGGCCAAAAGCCGGAAGTCCACTCTTCTTTTGTTGCCTTACGACAACTCCAAGTGTTAGATCCTTTGAGAATATTCCTTGGCATCATGGTATAATTGATCGCAGAATCTCCTTTTAATTGAACTAACGTTCGTTGGGTTTGCGACGCACAATAATCAAGCGATTTTGTTACATCAAACGATTCAACTTTTAACGAGTTACATGAAACTAACAACATGAGACCCAAACCAACAATAATCTTATTCATAAATATTTAATTATTTTGCCGTTTTCAAGAAGAAAGCGCAATAAGTTAGATAAAGTGCACTAATTAGTATTACAATTATAGAACCAATCTGAGAACGAAAAGCATCAGACAAAATCCCCATAAAGAATGGGATAACTGCTCCACCAAATACACCGGTAATCATCAACCCTGAAATTTCATTTCCCTTATCGGGCCGAACCTGAATGGCTTTGGCGTAAATAATTGGAAAAACATTGGCAATGGTAAATCCAACGACAGCAAATAGCGCGAATATGGCTATTTTACCCGGAATAAATAATAAAGCAATTATGGCCAAAACTGCAATCAGTATATTGATTTTAAAGAATTTTTCAGATGAAAATTTTGAGAGTAAAATAGCTCCGAAAAATGCTCCGGCAGTACGAAACGCAAAATAAGCACTCGGACCAAAACCAGCATCGGCTGCAGAAAGACCGCAACGTTCCATCAAAATTTTGGGAGCTGCTGTATTTAAACCTACGTCAACTCCGACTACGAAAAGAATGCCCAGAAATAGTTGTAAAATGCGCATATCGGTCAACAAACCGAGCACTTCACCAAAAGTCGACGCTTTACCAACAACCGGTTCTTCTGCAATTGGAGTTGCCAATAACCAAATAGTTGAAAGTAAAGTTATAACAGCATAAATAGGAAAAATCAATTGCCAGCTTCCTAATTGATTGGCTGCAAAAATGGCTATAAATGGTCCACAGAGTGATGAAATAGCTTTTACGAACTGACCTGCAGTGAGACTACTGGTGAGTTGATTCCCTTTAACCACATTAGTCAAGAGGGGGTTTAATGAAACCTGAAGTATGGTATTGGCAATGCCCAGCAGAGCAAATGCGATGAGCGACATAGCAAATGTGTAACCAATTAAAGGAAGAAACATGGCTGCCACGGTAATTACATTGCTTAGCAAAACTGTTTTTTTACGTCCTATTTTATTCATCAAAATTCCCGTGGGAACAGAGAAAAGGAGGAACATAGAAAAAAGTGCTACCGGAATCATATTCGACATGGTATCGCTCAAGCCGAAGTCGGCTTTTACATGCGTGGAAGTAATCCCCACTACATCACAAAAGCCCATAATGAAAAAGCCAAACAGCACCGGAAGAATTTTTGAAATTGAATTCTCGTTTTTCATGTTATTTAATTCTTATATTATTTTTTATCAATTATTCTTCTCAATGTGAAACCAATCAACATCCACCCAACCTCTCATACTTAAATTAGAAGGTTTTACGGCAAAAAGCCCTACCTTTGCTCCGATCCATTTTCCCTGACGGGCTGTAAACTCATTGCCGACTAAAGTGAAAACTTTATTATCTAAACTATACAAAAAAGAACATTTTCCACCCGGTTTCACTTGTACACGGAAATAAATATCTTTTATATAATTGAAAGAACCCACTTTATATACCTTATCAAAATCAAATTCGTCTAGTCGGGTCACTTTCTCCGGATTTTTATTTTCAGCATCTACACATACGGCTTGTTCCAACACCACTTTCTCGCCTTGCTTAACCAATGATAGATGACTGTAATTCCAACCCATTATGATAATTCCAGCACGATCACCATTTTCTTTAGCCGTAAAAGTTAGTTTCGTGGTGGCTGTAAATTCCTCCGTTGGGAACTTTTGCAGAAACAGATTCGGAACTTCCCAAAAGTTTACAAAGCTCTCGCTTACCGGATTGGCATACAATCGCATATACCCTGCATCACTTGGGAATCCATACACATCTTTGTAGTTGGCATGCCACTCCCATTGAAGTCCTATATTTCTTGTGGAAAACTCATCACTTTCTGCAGGTGTTTCTATCGGATAGGTTTTACCAACGTTCGGTTTCTTGTAACTTAAAACCGGTTCACCACAACCGTCACCATTTTTATCAACACCAATCACCGGCCAGTCCTTCATCCATTTTAATGGTTGCAAGTGAATTACCCTTCCATACACACCCTTATCCTGAAAGTTAATAAACCATGATTCTCCTGTTTGCGTTTCTACCCAGCCTCCCTGATGCGGGCCATTAATATTGGCTCTTCCTTGTGCCATTACTATTTTAGGCTCGTAAGGACCATACACATTTTTAGATCGCAATGCTAACTGCCACCCGCCTTCTACACCTCCCGCTGGAGCCAGAATATAATAATAGCCATTACGTTTATAGAATTTCGGACCTTCGATAGTATGATTTACACCATCATTTCCATCAAAAACTAATATCGGATTGCCAATAGTTTTTGTTCCTTCGGCATTCATTTCTGAAACTGTAATCACCGAATTAATACCAGCACGACTTCCCGCCCATGCATTTGCCAGATAAACTTTTCCATCTTCATCCCAAAGTGGCGTAGGATCAATAATACCTTTCCCTGATTTCACAAGTACGGGTTTTTCCCAATCGGCGGTCACATCTTTCGTTTTTATCAGGTAAACTCCAAAATCCGGGTCGCCCCAATAGATATAAAATTCACCTTTATGGAAACGAATACAGGGTGCCCAGACACCTCTTCCATGTTGAGCTTTACTATAAAACTCGTCCGGCTCCAAACTTTTCAGAACATAATTAACTATTCTCCAGTTCACCAAGTCCTTAGAATGAAGAATCGGAATTCCCGGGACACAATTAAAACTGGAAGCTATCATGTAATAATCATCACCCACCCTACAAATGTCCGGATCGGAATAATCAGCATTGATAATGGGATTTTTATAGGTTCCGTCACCATTATCTGCCACCCAAACGGTTGATATATAGTTATTCTGCGCATTGTTTTCTAAGCAAAAAAACAATAACACAAACAATAAAATTAGCCTGACTTTATTCATCCTCTGTTCAATATAAATTATCTAATACTACGTACACCTATAAATACGTTACTAACACAAAACTCACTTAACCTGAATACAAATTATTTTTTATCCGAATGCCTTAAAAATGCTGTTATCGCATTTGTGAATTCATTGGGTTGCTCTATGCACGAGAAATGCCCGGCACCAACAATCGTAACTATTCTACTATCGGGGATGAATGAAGCTAATTCGCTGATTGCTTTTTTAGTACCATCAAAGTCGCATTCGCCCACGATAAACAGCACCGGTATTTTTAGCTTATTATTCTGATAAAAGTTACGGGCAGCTGTACCCAGAAACACTTTCGACGATTCACGGTGAGCAACCTGCCACATCCTCCAATCGTCAATTAATGACATCAGGAAAGGTGAATCGCTACACGAACCTTGTCGCATTGATTTCTTCCAGTCTTCTTTGTAACTTTTCAAATCTTTCTCCGGATCGCGGGGTTTCAGGTCAAAAGTAAGCGCACCATCCGCCAACACTGCCGACTTAACCCGTTCCGGATGTACGGTCATAAAATCTGAAATAGCCATGGCTCCCAACGATAGACCAACCAAGTGAGCCTTGTCTATTTTCATTACGTCCATAAACTTCTTTAAATCCTCACAGATAGTAAAATCCTTACCTTCCACCGGCATGGATGAAAGCCCGTAGCCACGCAAATCGTAGCGGATAACACGATAATACTTTGATAATTCATCAAACTGCTTATTCCACATCCGGCGATCGACACTGTGTGCATGAAGTAAAATAACAGGTTCACCCACTCCTTTTTCTTCGTAATAAAGCATGGCATCTCCAATATTCGCATAGCCTTGTTTTACCCCCCGCCCCCCTGGAGGGGGAAAAGTGCTTTGATTTTGTAAAATCACTGATGTCAGATTCGAAATTATTGGCGCGTCATAAAATGGCGAAAATCCATCGATGCGTGCCGCACTGCCCTGCACATGGGTAATGAAGAATCCGTAAACGCTGTCACGTTTATTGATCCACGGATAAGCACCTGCCCAACCCGGACTACTAATCTGATATGCAGCACCTTTTTCATCCACTTTCTCGCGCCATTCGCCAAAACCATAAATGCCATTATGAAATGTACCAAAAGCTTTTTCGATGTATTCGCCAGGTAATACTTTTGCTGCTCCAACCTGATTAGCTTGCATTTCTGCTATTGATTTGCGACTGATTATCTGTTTTCCATTATAATTTCCATCGTGATAAATCATTTTTAGAAAATGCATATAATCATGAACTATCGTTCGGCCACCACCTCCGAGCATTGGACTGTGTCCGCCATCGAGGTTTATAGGTATGAAGTGTGTATTTTTCATTCCAAGTGGTTTTGCAATCAACTCCTGAAACAAAGTTTCAAAATCTTTACCCGATACCACTTCTGCCATTCGTCCCGCCACCTGCATAGCCAATCCACCATACTGAAAACGTTTTCCGGCAGCAAAAACTGTATCCAATGGTAGGATATCAGCAACTGATTCAATAAGTGTATTGTAATTATCTACTTTAGGATAAGGCTGATAATCGCGTATTCCGGATGTATGCGACAACAATTGTTTGAGTGTAATTTTGCCCTTCGGATCACCTTTGAACTCGGGCAACCATCTCTCAACCTCGTCATCCCACGAAAGGTCAGTATGATCAACAACAACAGCAATAGTAGCCGCAGCCAACCATTTTCCTGCAGATGCAATGTAAACAGGGGTATCCTGCGAATAACTTCCGTAGCATTTTTTAAAAACAACCGAATCATTTTTGGCAATGATGATGGATGCTCCCGGATAGTAGCTTTTCTGAATCCAACTTCTGATAAGTTGATCCAAAGGGGAAAAATCATATTTTCTAGATTCCTGACATTGCAAAACTGTAAACATACAACTCAATATCAGCGACACTAGGAGTCTATTTGTATTCATAACTTGTGGCTGTATTATGAATATAAATACGAAGCGGATTAGGTTCTCACCTAATCCGCTTCCATTAATTATCGTAAAAAAATATCTTTAAATCCCTCTCTGGAATGTATATGATTTTCCAGCCTCCGTCATAATGTCGTATTCAAAAACACGATTGAGTATCGGCAATTGAGGGTTAATCTTCGTCGAGATAAGTGGTTTTTTAATTGTTGTAACCGGAAACAACACATTAGTATTAGCCCCTTCGGCAATTTTTAATCCCTCACCTTTAAGTGGCACATACGACCGGAGACGTAAATTACCACCTTTATGAGAAATAATGGTTGATTTCAAGAGTTGACCACCCTCCCACTCTATCGACACTTCAAAATTACCACGGGCTATCAGACCTGAAATAGTTCCTTTTGACCACGCGTCGGGCAATGCCGGAAGTAAATGAATCGCTCCATCGTGACTTTGCAGCAACATTTCCGCCACACCAGATGTATATCCGAAATTTCCATCAATCTGAAATGGTGGGTGCGCATCAAACAAGTTGGGGAAAGTACGTCCATCATTATTTCCCGGTTCTACCAACATCAACATATTGGAGATGATTTTATAGGCGTGATTCCCATCGAGCAAGCGCGCCCAAAGATTTATTTTCCAACCTAGTGACCAACCTGTAGCTTTATCACCCCGCTGTATCAACGAAGTTTTAGCGGCTTGAAAAAGTAAGGGATTTTGGTACGGCGAAATCTGGTCGCTGGGGAACAATCCGTATAAATGTGATACATGACGGTGGTCTTCGGTAGGGTCGTCCACATCTTCCAACCATTCCTGTAATTGGTTATATTGTCCTATTTGCATAGGAGCCAAACGATCAATCATGTTTCTCAGTTTTTTGCTGTATTCTTTATCACCATTTAGTTGGTCATTGGCAAGCAAAGTTTTTGACAAAATATCAAACGCAATTTGATTATCCATGGTGCTGCCTGCAATGACCGGGCTGCCTCCTTTAGGTCCATGTTCCGGAGAGTTGGCTGGGCATGTTACCATCCAATGATAAGTAGGGTGTTCCACCAAAAAGTCGAGAAAGAAATCGGCTGCACCTTTCAATACTGGATAATACTCTTTCAAAAAAGCTTTATCGCCGGTATACAAATAATGTTGCCAAAGATGCTGGCAAAGCCATGCGCCGCCGTTAGGCCACATACACCAGTATGCACCATCTGTTGGACCCGTACTACGCCAAATATCGGTATTGTGGTGCGTCATCCAGCCACTACAATTATACATCGATTTAGCAGTTTCTTTTCCTGTCACGGAAAGCTCCTTCAGCATTTGAAACAAAGGTTGGTGAGTTTCACTCAGGTTGGTAACTTCTGCCGGCCAATAGTTCATTTGTAGGTTGATATTAATTGTGTATTTTCCATCCCAGGGTGCAAGCAACTGATCATTCCAGATACCTTGCAAGTTGGCAGGTTGCCCACCGGGTTGCGAAGAGGAAATCAGCAAATAACGACCGTATTGAAAGAACAATGTATTCAAAGCTACATCTTTTCCATCTTTAAAATTCTTCACCCGCAAATGGGTTTCTTCTTTGGCAGCTTCAGTAGTACCCAAATCAAATTTCACCCGATTAAATTGTTTTTGGTAATATGCAATATGATCTGCAAGGGCTTGCTTGTAGTCTTTTTTTATTGCTTTTGCCAAATAAGCCGAAGCACGTTCGCTTTCCTTTCCACTTACATCCTTATAGTTTACAAAATTTGTGGCTGCCGAAAAGTAAATAGTGACTGTAGTAGCGTTCGAAACAGAGATTTTCTTGTCTGCCACTTTTACTTTTCCGTCGGTTGTTTTTACCATCGTTTGATTTTCCACACGAATGGCTCCCGGAACACCTTCGTGATCGGCTCCGATCAGATTCATGATTAATTTATTACCGCTTGTATGGATTGAATTTTTGAGCGGTGAAGTATAATCAGCGGTAAAATTCAATGCCCCTTTTTTATCCGTTGTCAAGCGAACAATGATTACATTATCGGTAAAGGAGCTGAAAAATTCACGTGTAAAAGTTACACCAGCCACCTTATAAGAAGTAGTAGCAAGGGCTTTTTCTATATTCAAATCACGGTAATAGTCCGTATAATTCTCGTGTCCCGGGAAATGGAGAAACAAGCTGCCAATGGTTTGATAAGGCATTCCGTTACGCGGTGTACGAAACTCTTTTTCTATTATTTTTTGTGCCTCAGCATTCTTTCCGTCGAAAATAAGTTGACGAACCTGAGGCAATGCCTTCAGTGCATTCGGATTATCATTTCGGTGCGGACCACCACCCCAAACAGTTTCTTCGTTTAGCTGAAGCTCATCGTTAGCCGGATTTCCATACACCATAAGCCCCAAACGGGAATTTCCCAGGGGCAAAGCTTCCACCCACGCTTTGGCAGGCTGCTTGTACCAAAGTTTAAGCTCTTCGGCATGAACAGAAAGTGACATTAAAAGAGAACCAATGATTGGCAATAAGATTTTTTTCATGAATGTATTATAAAAGTGCAGCCTTCCCAATTCATCAGGAAGGCTGCCGGTTATTTTCTATTTTTCTGTTATCAATACACATTCCCAAGGCGCTAATTCCATATTGAGACTTAACTCACCTTTAGTATTCGATTTCAGAATAGTTTTCTGAGTATCCCAGGCTTTCTTCTTCAACCCGGCAGTTTGATCACGATCTGGAGAATGAGGAGCACCCATCGCATCGTAAACAGGTTTAATGTTACCGTGTTCATTGTCTAAAATTTCAACTCCAAAAGTAGCGTTTTTCTTCAAATTTATCAACGTTACATCTAGTTTTTTTGCTGAAGCTTTCATGTATTTATTTAAATCGCCGGCTCCCGGAACTGTTTGCTCAAACTCTTTTGGATAATTGAAAGCGACAGCTGATATTTTGCCTGTTTTGGACGAGCGGCTAACAAACAAAGGTTCTGAGTAATAAAGCTTTTGATCGCCCAACTGATGCAACATGCGATAAGCATGAAAAGAAGGCTTCACTATTCCCTGATAGTTGATCATCCCGAAACCACCGTGAAAGATATTTTCAGCTCCGCCTTTTTCTTCAAAAATATCGGTAAACGTCCAATACGATAGAGAATTAGCCAACCCAATGCAATCCAGATTCGTTTTCATAATATAAGCTGCAGGTGGTAAATGGTCATGCATATTATCCCTACTGTTTGGGCTCGTACTCCATTCAGTCAAATGAATTTCGGCAGTTGGATATTTGCTCTTTGCCAACACTTTGCGCAGATAGTTCATATCATCTTTCGTCGAATTGGCATATCGGGTTGCACCGCGTGCATGACCTGTTTCAGGATCGAGCGCATAGTCAGTTGGATATGGATGGGTGGTAACAAAGTCGAGTGGTAGGTTTTCCTTTTCGCAAAAAGCAATAAACTCTTCCATCCAAGGCGACTTCCATTGTTTGGTATTTATCACATTATCTGGATAAAAAACCGATTTATTTTTATCATATATTTCCCCTTCGTAGCGATTATCGGCCACAAAATTACTGGTTGACGGACCACCAACTTTCAATCTATTATCGACAGATTTTACTGCCAAAGCAGATTCTTTGTACAGACGGAAATAGTCACTTTTTGTTCCATCCAAAAAGCCCGGGTTCAGATTCGGTTCGTTCCACACTTCGAAATACCACGAAAGTACTTCGTCCATACCGTAACGATCCACCACATGTTGCGTGAAAGCTTTTACTAAATTATGCCATTTACCCCAGTTATTCTGGTCGACAGAGATATTGGCTTTCCACCAAAACTGTGTCCTCGGATTATCTTTACGAGCTACATCTTTTGGAAAAAAAGCCAGCTCCACAAAGGGTTTCACACCTATTTCCAACATACGGTCAAAAAGTTCATCGGTATATTGCCAGTTATACACCACTTTGCCATCCGCCTTTTCGAAATAGACAAACATATCGTCGTGAAACAAACCATGAAAGCGAAGGTATTGAAAACCACAATTTTCTTTTACCAGTTTCAGTTGTTCTAACCAACCGGCGCGGAGTCCTTCATTAGCACGGCCTGCCCCAACGCATTTGCTCCAAAACTGATCATACACCTGCCCTTTGGCACGGGTATCTATGGTTTGTGCCGAAGCGGCTAATGCAACTGTTACTGCAAAAATCAAAGTCAAAAAAAGTTTTCTCATTATTGTAATATTTAGCCCCTACATCGCCAAACGGAGAGTTCGGAAGCGGAATTCGGAAATTAGTATGAAAGTAATTATATTTTATAGCTAGACTTTAGAAAATCGGATTTATCATTATTGCCACTCCACCACTTGCTTTCAGGTCGAAGTTCAACACATCACCGCCTTTTATTTTTTTCTCAGTAACGCCAACTTTTGTACGTGTTTTAATTTTGTCATCGTCCTGATACATTTTCACAGTGTATTTCTTGCCTTTTTCCAAAAAGCTGGTAGGAATGGTTATTTTGCGTGCTTCGGTGTTGGTTATTGAACCCACAAACCAGTCGTTTCCACTTCGGCGGGCAACGGTAATAAATTCGCCCACTTTACCATCAATCACTTTTGTATCATCCCAAACTGTTTTTACCTTATCGAAAAATTCAATCTCCAGTTCACCCTGATATGCAGAAGGTTGATCGTACCAATACATAAACTGAACAGGGCTGTAATAAACCACCGACAAGGCCAATTGATGAGCGTGTGTGTTTTTCACCCGCGTATTGTAATAACAAATGGTATAATCGGCAGGTCCGGCCAAGAAGCGTGTGAACGGAAGTGTCGTATTGTGAGTAGCATCGGGCATTTCCTCGTTTCCACGAATTCCTTCCTGTGTCATCAGGTTGGGATATGTACGGCTAAAACCGGTTGGGCGATATTCGTCGTGAATATCCACCATCATTCCATACTCGGCACATTTCTTTACAGCTTCGTGCAGCCATGTTGTCCAGTGTTGGTTGCCTATTTGAACAAAGCCAAACTTAATCCCTTTAATTCCCCATTTTTTATACAATGGAAGAATGGAATCCAGTTGTTGAACCAGAGCACGTTGGTTTACATACACCCAAAGCCCAATGCCTTTGGTAGCAGCATAAGCCGTAAGCTCAGGGATATTGATATCTTTAGCTTCACTCACTTTGGTAGCCTGCGAACTCATTTTCATTTCCGGGCCGTACCATCCGGCATCCATATGAATGTATTGCAACCCACGTTCGGCTGCAAAATCCACATTCTTTTTGGCATCCTCCTGCGTTACTTTAGCTATACGAATAGCTTTCCCTGGTTTAATCCACGAAATATCTTTCAGCTTATTTTCGGGATTCAAATTAAAGATAATATCTTTATTTGTTATTAAATCAATAGGCTTTTCGGCTACCATAATCACGCGCCAAGGGGTAGAATACGCCGTAATAGCATCTACACTGCCGTAAAGTGCTGTTTGCAACGTATTTTCTTTTACCAGACGAAATTTTCCACGAGCATAATCCACCATTTCGGCTTCGGCTAATGCTACGGTCAACCCATTTGCCAGTTTGAGGGTAAGCGGACGCTCCGATTGTCCGTTCCAATCTTTGAGCGGCAACAACGAATATGGCCCTTGCGCCCAGGGTTCGAAATAGGCCTGAGTTCCTTGTGGAAAAGCAAATTGCGTTTGCTCGCCGGTAATGTGCAAAAACAAACCGTTCGTTGCTTCGGGGAAGAAGTAACGAATGGCAGTTCCCTGATTATACGCTCGTACCACCACATTCATGCTATAGCTCTTACTTTTGTCGTAACCTCCGGTTAATTCTACCGTCTCATTAGCTCCCTTTTTAAACTTAAGCGTCAATTCGTTGTAGTTATTGCGAATTGAAGTATGTTCGCCATAAACAGGTTTCCAGGTTTCGTCGAACGTAGTTCGCTCAGCAGCTTTAAAGTTCAGATTCTCACCCCAAATTTTGCATGTGTCGTTTGGAATGGCTAAGGCTGATTCGAACAACTGATTTTCTATCAACACACCCAACTCCGATTCTTCTACAACCGTTTTGCCTTTGTAGGACAGTGTGTAATACATTTGCTTTTCGCCAATAGCTAGTTGCTTTTGGTAAAAGCTAAACTCATAAGCACCATCGGGCGACGAGAGTTTCTGAAGTGTTTCCTTGATGATGGATTGAGCCTGTAACTGCGAAATAATGAGCAGAGAAAGCACCAACAAGAGATTAAATTTGAAATGTTTCATTTTATAGTTATCTAAATTATTCATGCGTGTAATAAACTACAGTGGTCATTGGAGCCAGTTTGTAAACTCCTTCAGTAACTGGTTTTTTATTGTTTGTCAAATCTACTGAATTTTTCATATCAACAGGTAAAGTGACATCAAAGATTTTATCTTTGGAACTGTTCATAGCCACCAAATACTTACCATAACGCATCAGATAAAACTGAGCTCTTCCAGCATACACATTTTCGTCACCCTTATTATATTTGACCCCTTCAGGAATCCGAGCAACAGGCATAAGATCGCCGGTATGAGCCGATTCAATATCTTTGTACCAATCTCTAGCTGAGCTAAAGCCCAAATTTGTCATATTCTGGCGGGTAACCTCCATACCGCTTGGCTCAAAAATCGATTCAATATAGATATTGGAAATTCGATCCATTGTTGGAGTGATATAATGGACTTTTGCCAATTTATTAACTGCTACGCGTGCTCGCCAGTAAAGCGAAGCATATAGAATTTCGTCATCATTCTTTATCGCAACAACCCCATCTTCTTCGTCAGCAAAAACAAAATCGGGAGAAGATTTAGTCATAGGCAAACGAGTAGCTACCGGAGCACTATTTTTTAGCAATTCATATTCATCTGGCACGAACAGCAAACTTCTTGCATTACGGATTCCGTTTCCAAATCTCAACTTTTCTTCGATTGCTTTAAAAAACTGATTATCTTCAAGTAGTTGTTGAGCAAATCCAATTGCAATCGGGTCAAGCGTATTTGCAGCCGTCATCAAAGGTGTTGCGTCCCAGGCTGTACCACGGTCGCCGTAGAGAATATCACCGGGATAATGCCCTGCATCACGCCATCCTACTACAGCTTCTGCACGCATGGCTCTGTTTCCTGAATTGTCCAAAGCCGGATAACGGAAATATGAACGTGCCATCATCATTTTCAGCAACTGCTGTTTTATCTGTTTGTCGCCGGAATTTGGATCCCCAACATTACAAGTTGCTTTATACAATTCGTTTACCCAATCGAGGACTTCGCCGTAATAACCTACAAAACCTAATTCTTTTGTCAATCCTTTAGCGGTCAGTTGCCAGTAATTATCACCAAGTGGTCTATCTGGTCCGTTTGCTGTTTCAATTCCCAACCATGGAGTAAGACCCACCGATTCGTGCAGATAATGCAACATCTTACTTTCCGGCAATGCTTTATCAGGATCAATCAACGCCAAAGCACGATTAGTATGATAAGCAAACAAATCGATAATCATGGATTGATTGGTATATTGACGACGATGTGTAATGCCAAATTGTAAACCCGCATTCATCAACTCAGCCCATGCCTTTCGGCGAGAGACCTGTTGTCCGTTTCCATTATCGAAAGTGACATCCATTGTTGGTTTTAACTCAGGCCACAAACCACGAATTCCCCGCGCAATAGGACCAACAGCCAACCATTCTTCATTATAAACCCCCGGACCGTTGTATGCCAACTTTGGATTTTTTAGAAATTCTATGTAGTAAGCATCAATCGAAGCTGCAACTTTAGTCACAACTTCCGGATTATGATAAGCCACAGTCCATTTCACATCATAAGCGTCTGCCAAAAACCATATTTCGAGTTGAGAAAGCGGCTTATTTTTTTTGATGTAGTTGGTTAGTTCCTTATTTACAAGATCCTTTACTTGTCCAATAACAGCTTGCCCATTTGCCTTTTCTATTGGAGGGTTCATTATTGCACTTCCTTGTTTTTCAGTTTTAGCAGGGACAAAACAGGTTTCTGTATGCGTGTAGGCGTTGTATATTCCACGGCTTGGTTTATCCATATTACGTTGATATTTATCAAACGTTTCGCCATAACCCCAAATATCACCGTATGAACGTAATTCTAGATTTATTTCGGTTTTACCATTTGATTGGCTCAAAGGAATCGGAATTGTTACATAGAAGAAACGTCCGGGAAGAGGAGCCAAACCGTTGCCAAGCCAAACAAAATCAATATCGCCCAAATGACGATAACCAACCTGCTTGCCTTCACAAAAAAGAAGAATCATTGAATTGTCGGCATCACTACCCCAAAAGCGAACAGTTAGATAATTTTGTTTCTCAGCATCTACTTTCATCCGAAAGGACATTTTCCCTCCTATATAGCCCGCTGTTTCGGGAGCCAATAATCGACGAGAGGACTCATCCAAGCCACCTTTTTCGACATTAGAATAATCAGTTAGAAAATGGTGTTGCTTCTCTGATGGTGCATTTCCAAACTGAATTGTATCAGAATGGGCAGCAGCTACTGACAATTGGATAAGAGAGAAGATAATTAAGATGATTTTTTTCATGAATTACATAGGATTAATATATTCAACATATACGTTTATCAAAGAAATTGCACCTAGTAAAAGCTGAATTATCTTTATCTGAATTTTAGCCTTTTGGTTTATTTCACTTTCTCTTGCGATGGTTTGTAAACAAGTCCTTCGACATACAATCCTTCGTAGAAGCGAGCAAAATCGGATAAGGACATGTGCCCGCGTTTAATGGATTTATCGGATATTTCGGTGCCATTTATCTTGAGGCCTTCGAAAACGATGTTTTTTATTCCACGTTCGGGCGAATAGCCTTCAATAATGGAAAGGTTGGCATTTTTACCGTTGTAGGATACATTCTTGAAATAGACATTCTCGATGCCTCGTCCGGGTGCAAGTGCATATTTTTTATTGAAGGTAACTCGTAGATTCAGCAATTGCCCCTGCTCAAAATCTTCCACACGGATATTCACAAAAACAATGTTTCTGGCCAGATTCTCGTCCGACACATTAATGCTCATACAACCCTGATAGTTAATTTGTTTTTCATCGTGGTTAAGAATATCGATGTTTTCGAACTTCATATTTTCAAGCAGCTCGGATTTTCCCGGTTCCGAGTTGCCGTGTGTTCCAATAATTATAGGGTGAGCCACATCGGCCCACAGGGTGGAATTGCGCACCAATACGTTTCGGCAGTCACCATAAAATTTCCAACGGTGACCATAAATGGCAATGCAATCGTCGGAGTTTCTCATAAAGACGCCTTCAATCAGCACATTATTGTTACAAAATAGGTCGATACCATCGCCCCAACCTTTTGAACTAAAAGACCGGATATTCTTTATCTTCACGTTGGTGGATTGACCGCTGCAAACGGTATAGTGCGACGGATTCAGAAAAACAAGATCCTCAATCTGAACATTATCGGAGAAATTCACTCCTACTCCATCATTTGCTTTGTAAACAATACCACGCCCACAAATACGCACATCCTTAACACTATCGCAACTAATGGAAGCATTCAACACGGCACCACCTGCCAGATAAAGCATTTTGCCACTAGGGATGTGTAAAATATCGTTCTTTACCTTATGAAAACCCGGACCGAAATACATCACGGAACCGTCATTAGGATTAGGCTTATTAGTCTCAGGTGCATTGGTGAAAATCTGCAGGTTATGAAAGATATCACCGTTTATTTCTAACGAAAGATTACAGGGTTTGGAAAGCGAAAAGCTAAGCGTGTTGCCTTTTATCTTCGGCTCAAAGCCATAAGACAAGGGACGGATACGAGCCGTTTGAACTTTTCCGCGGTTATACGTTACTGAAAACTCCACCGTTCCCGAAAAATCGAAATTGACCATAGAGCTGCTGGTAACGTTATGCATATCTACCAATGCCTGATATTCGTACAAGTCCTGCCATTGTCCACCGGGTATGCGCACCTTTACCGTAAAATCGTTATTGTGAGGGATACTGTCCGAAGCCGGGAAAGTAATGATTTGTTGAGCATTTAAACAAAAGCTAATGCTCAACAGGAAGAAGACAACAGTTTTTTTCATCATAATAAAATTAAATTGTATAATACGAAAGTACGAATAAAGAGCTGAATGCACTCAATTATTTCAAAAGAAAATACCAAGCATCCATATTGGTTGATTCAAACAAAGAAATTGCAGTTCCTCATAATTTTATAACTTTGCAGTTTTATTAAGAAGATATGACAGACGATACAATTATTCTCCCGCAAGTAATACAGCAAGACCAGGAAAGAACAAAGTCAATCTTTGTCTATAAACACATATCGCAGAAACAAGCCCTAAAGAATAAGATTCTTCTTCAGCAAAACCTGATTAGCTTACTGCAAAAAGGTGAGAAAGTGATTCATTATGCCGACAAAACCACCATTGTCAGTAATTCTCAATTCGCCATTCTATCTGCTGGAAGTTGTTTGTTTACAGAAAAGTTATCCGCTGATAATGACTACAGTAGTCTGCTGCTGTTTTTCGACAACGAAGCTTTCGCTAACTTTTTCATCAAATATGCTTCGTGGTTAGCCGGTATAAAAAAAGACTACATTACCCTGAAAGAGCCTTTTGTGGTATTGGAAAAGGATGAGTATATCAATAATTTTGCGTCTTCGATGGATTTTATGCTGCAAAGCAACCTTCCATTTTCGGAAGAAATGAAACAGTTGAAATTTGAGGAACTGATGCTTTATTTATTCGAAAAGTATCCGCAAGCCATGCTATCTTTTCATGAATCGATCAAAAACGGATTCTTGGATTTTGATATTAAAAAAGCTGTTGAATCGAATATAACGTCCAATGTAACGCTGGAAGAATTGGCATTTCTTTGCAACACAAGCCTTTCAACCTTTAAAAGGAGATTCATCAAAATATACAACTCGGCGCCAAATCAGTATTTCTTGCACCGCAAAATGGAAATTGCGGCGAACCTCCTACTCCATCACAACGAAAATCCGAGCAATGTTTTCTACAAAGTTGGCTATGAAAATCTTTCCAGCTTTTCCCAATCGTTCAAACAAATCTACGGCTTAAGTCCCAAACAGTATCAACAGCAAAATTTGGTCAATTAGCCACAGCTTTTGAACGATTAGCTATCTCCTAGGCAAACGATAACACTGTACTTTTGTATCATAATTAAAAACAACAATTAATATGAAAAAAATTATGACAACAATTGCAGCAGCAGCGATAATCGGAAGCTCAGCTTTCGCGCAAACATTCACATTAAAAAGTAATGATTTAGGTGGTCAAATAAGTAAAAAACAATTTGGCAATGTCATGGGTTGCACAGGCGATAATGTATCTCCACAACTGACATGGGAAAATGCTCCAAAGGAAACAAAAGCATTTGCAGTAACCATCTACGATATGGATGCACCTACAGGTAGCGGTTTTTGGCATTGGTCGGTTTACAATATTCCAGCAATAATAACTGAATTGAAAACTGACGCAGGTAATTTTTCACAAATGAATTTACCAAAGGGCGCTGTTAATGGTAACAATGATGCGGGCGCTCCGGGTTATGTAGGTCCTTGCCCACCAGCAGGACAAGTGCACCGTTACATTGTTACAGTTTATGCCCTTGGCGCACCGGTTCAGTTGGACAAAACTGCAAGTCCGGCAGTAACAGGTATGATGATTAATATGAATACAATTGCTAAAGCTTCGCTGATTGCATACGGTCAGCGTTAAATAGCATTCTTTGCTCACTTAGCGAAACACAAAAAGAAAAGCCTTGAATTCATTTTCTGAATTCAAGGCTTTCTTATGTAAATCAATCTGTTACTATTTCACCACCGTAGTGCCACCGAATCCGATGCTGCTGGCAGAAGTGCCTTCGAATAAAATGCGAAGTTCGCAATTTTCTGGTATTGCCGAGAAAGTCAGGTTCAAATCGCCGGGTTTTTCATCGGTTTTGCTTCCAATGAGTTTGCCGTTAAGCCAGACTTCCACTTTGCCGCTTACTTTCCGGAATTGGATTTTACCGCCTTCGGTTTGTTGCGATTTTTGTGCTTTGAAAGTAGCACGCATTACCACAAATCCGGCGTTGGTCATCTTTATCAACTCGTTACCAGCTACAGGCGCCCAGCTATTCATATCGTTTTCGGCAATTTTCTGGTTTGGATCGGGACGAGTTGCCGATTGTGGCGAAACCGTCCATTTGTCCAACACAACCGGTGGATATTCAACAGCTACAAATGGAATTTGAAGAGCCGCTGTTACAGGAATAATTACCTTGGCAGGTTTCATGCCGGGAGCAGTAGCAGTAAGAATCACTTCGCCATTTGCTTCGGTACTTTGAATGATTACTTGCGCCAATCCGTTGAATAATTCACGTTTATTTCCTTTTTCAGCTTCGTGTGAATTTGGATTTCCATTACCCAAACCGATTATAGTTGCAGGACCGCTGATAGTAAATTCCACAGGAATATTGGCTGTAGGTACATGGCGACCTTTCGAGTCGAGAACTTCTACAGTTATTGGCATAGCATCAACACAATTTCCGGCAAGCGATTTTCTATCGGCAGTCAGTTTTAGTTGAACTGCTTCGGTGGTTGTTTCCACTTTGAAGTTTGAAATTACTTTGCCGTTTTTGTAACCAATCGCTTCAAGCTTGCCCGGTTTGTAAGGCACCGACCAACTATTCATTTCGTATTTATCTACTTTCTGACCAGAAATAACTTTGCCGTTCAACTTCAACACCACGCTGTCGGCATTGGTCAAACTCATCACTTTTATCGGTTTACCAACGCTGTCGGCAGGCCAGTTCCAATGAGGAACCAAGCTCAAAATCGGTTTATCATCTACCCATTGCGCCTGATGCAAGTAGAAAGCCGTTTTAGGAAATCCGCATAAATCCATAATGCCGAAGAATGAACCTGCAGAAGGCCATTTGAACGGAGTCGGCTCACCACGGTAATCAAACCCTGTCCAGTAAAAACATCCGGCAAGGAAAGTACGTTCGGCAACCGCTTTCCACGCATTCCGATGCGTTTCGCCCCAAGGAGCACGTTGCGTATCGTACGAATCGAGGATGTTTTTCGAGCGATCGGTTTTATATTCGCCACGTACCATAAACGCCGAACCATCTTCGGAACTGGTAAGGCACATATCGGGATTTTCTTTGTGGAAACGGTCGTAACCGCCAATCTGGTAATTAAATCCAACCACATCCACAGCTTTCGACACGTTCAAAGGCGAGAAAAGTCCACCGTTCATGGCAGCAGTTACAGGGCGGGTGGTGTCCAGTTGTTTTACCACATCCGACATGCGGCGCACCATTTCATACCCATTTTCGGAACCTTGCATCGGCTCTTCGTTGAAAACCGACCAGAAAATCACACTCGGGTGATTGCGATCGCGGCGAATGAGCCATTCCAGCTGTTTCACATATTCGGGCGAAGTATTAAAGTCGCGATTCTCGTCCAACACAAGCAATCCCATACTATCACAAGCATTCAAAAATTCTTTTGCCGGAGGATTATGCGCACAACGATAACCATTTACGCCCATATCTTTCAATTTGCGAATGCGGAATTCCCACATAGCATCTGGCATGGCCACTCCCACCCCGGCATGATCCTGATGATTACAAACTCCTTTTATTTTTATGTTCTTATCATTCAAAAAGAACCCTAAATCCTTGTCGAAACGAATGGTACGAAAACCGCATTTGGTCGTCAATTCATCTGTAACAGCACCGTCTTGTTTTACTACGGTCTTTACAGTGTAAAGCGTTGGTTTCTCTATTGACCAAAGCGTTGGAGAATTTACCGCAAGTGTCATTTTAGCAACAACATCGCGCAATACAGCAACATCAGCAGTTTGTTTTCCCTGCACCACCAGTTTTCCGGCAGCATCGAAAAGTGACACTTCCACTTCGGTTTTTGCAGCGGTTTTACCCGAATTATTTAAACTCACTTCCACGGGGATTTCCCAGCTTCCATTGGATTTCTTTACCGGATTGGCATAAACGCCATCGGTTATAATATGCACCGGAGAGCGTTTCACCAAATAAGTATGACGGTACATTCCGGCACCTTCGTACCACCAACCTTCCTGCGCATTGGCATCCACACGTACAGCAATGGTGTTGATATTGTCGCCATAAGTAGCGTAAGGTGTAATATCGATATACATCGAAGTATATCCGCACCAGTTGCGGTGAAGAATAGTACCGTTTACCCAAATGGTGGCATACGTTGCAATTCCATCAAAGCGCAATTCGAGGTGTCTGCCCTTGTCTTCGGGAGCTAAACGGAACGTTCTGCGGTACCAACCGAACCCGCGGTCACGGTAACCTTGCGACAGGTTGGCGTCGGCATTAAAGCCACCTTCCACCGCCCAGTCGTGGGGCAAAGTCAACATGCGCCAACCTGCATCATCATAACCTGGAGCAGCTGCGCCCCAGGCTTTACCGGCTTTAGCATTGCTATACGAAATATCGTGCCCTTTAATTTCAGGGAAAGCGATATCGCCTAAATAGAACCGCCAGCCTTTGTCGAGCGAAAGGCATTCGGGGGCAGTTGTTTGCGCCGGAGCTGAAATAAAAAAACTTAGTACAAATAAAATGAAAAATGTTCGTTTCATGTGATTTTATATTTTAAACGCAATTCAAATGATTAATTGAATTGCAAGAAATAAGGCATACTTTGCAGTAAAAAGACTTTTATATTATTTATCTTTATTCAAATCCCAAATATCTTCAATCGCTATTTCAACAGGTCCAATCAAACCTGAAGGTAATAATGGAGTGTCTTTCTCAAAAAAATCCATTGTACAAAAGGTCATGCGATTTTTACTTGGACGTTCTGTTTTATCTTTAACCCATTGAGGTATTTCCTGCATATTACGCCCAATTTTTGCAACGGGAGTTACATAATTGAAGTAACGAACCGGTCCCCAAAGGCAATCATCGGGCTGATTTTTATCGCCAATAATACGATTAGGCCAAAGATTAGTAACAGCAATGTCCAAAACGTTTTCACCGACTTTGCAATAGTCGGTTATATCAACTGAAAATGGAGCCTTCCAAATGAGTTCAACTTTCCTTTGATTCACGGTGACGGAAGCAGTGTTTTTTACTTCTCCTAAATTCAGGAATATACGTTTGTCAGATTTCAGTTGTTTTGAATTTAGAGTAAACGATTTATTATAATATGCTGTTCCTGAAAAATACTTAATGCCTGAATCTGTGTGTGACGACCAAGAAATAAGCTTTTCGAAATGAGCCGACATGGGTGCACCACGATTTTCCTGAAAACGAACATCCCAATTGTCATTTAAAAGAAGCTTTTCTGCATTTTCCGCTTGTTCTTTTGTAATGATTTTATTGTCTTGAAAGGTTATTTTATAAACTCCTTTTTTGTCTAAGACTAGTTGATTCGCAGCAGTTAAATGAGAGCAAACATTTATATTATCTCCATTTAGGGTTCCGTTTTTGATGGCATTTAAATTGTTATTGTTATTAGCTCTGAATACTACAAAACAAGATCCATTAGCCTCCAGATTGAGCGATACTGTTGTTCTGTCGTCATTGAATTTCCACACTAATGCATCGGAAATCTGACCCGAAACCGGATTCCATATTTCGGGTTGCATGCCTTTTACTCTGAAGCTTATCCGGTATGATTTGCTTTTTGAAGATCTGTTTGAAATGAAATAGTAATTCTCATTTCCATCAATCCGGTGAATCCATGCAACATCTTTTTCATTATCCAACAGCTCTACATCCTTTGAAATATTTTCTGATTTTAGAACTTCTTCTGGAGAATAGCCACAGTAAACTTTTCCCTTGCCAACATTTCGTACTTTTCTTTCTGTAACGTCTTTTGCTCCAAACGAACCAAATAAACGTTCACTAATGGCACGCACTTCATCATTGACAGCAGAGTAATCTTTCAAACCCGGAGACCCTGTAAATCCATTTCCCACAACTCTGGCTCCAGCATTGACAAGTGCTTCAATTTTTCGCGCAAGCTCAGGTTCTATCATGCAACTGTTAGGTAGCACCAATAGTTTGTAAGTCATGCCATCGGGAAGCCTTAGCTTATTTTCTTTAGCGGAAAACCGTGTCAACAACTCCTTTTCATTGCAAATATCAGCTTTAAATCCCTGCGGAATGTTTGTTCTCTTTTGGGCAGAAAGTTGTAAGTAACATATGTCGCTAACAAACAAACCTTTTTGTAGGAGAAGCTGGCAACGGGATACATATTGCACCCATTCTGCCGCACCATGATCCCACCATATTTGCGCTGGTCCAAACTGAGTACCCCACCAACCCATCGTCATTCCGGGTTTCAAAAGTGGCCAAGGTTGATGGGCACTAGCGTGAAGCACAAAAAGATTTACCCCCTCACAGAATGCCTGGTCGCCAGTTGCCTTTAGCTCAGCTAAATCAGTTTGAAAGGCATATTGCGGTTGTCCGGTAAAGGCTTCGGCTGCTACAATTTTTGTCCCATTCACATGTGCATTACTGGCAACAGGTAAAAGCGTTTCCCAACCCCATGTGCTTGGCTTCATCCAAAATTCGCACATAACCATATCGCCGATACCACGAATAGCGGTTTCGTCGAAATTCTTCTTTCCCGTTCCATAGGGTTCACATAAAAATGTCATCCCGGGAACTTTATGAATCAATTCTTCAAGATATTTATAATAGTTATCCGCAAAAAGTTCATTTAGCGTGCGCTGCCAATCGTATTTAAAACGATTCGTAAGTTCTTTGGACTCTACAGTATATCCGGCATTAACGATCAACCAGGGAAATAATTCATAACCTCTCCGGTTTTTAAATTCAATAGACATTTCTGGTGTCCAGTCCTGACTTCCGGCTTCGTAGCTATCAATTTCCAGCCGTTTAAACGTTTTACCTGCATGGTTTCCGGCCATCTCTATTAATTTTGCAGGATATAAGGCCCAGAAATTATCAAGAGCATTTCGGCTCATTTTGTCGACTTCCAATCCTTGTCCTGATGCCGGAGCAGTTAGATTCATTTGTCCGGTAGTTGTATGCCCAAACCGGATTACTTCCCACTCTCCTTTTGGCAGCGCTGTTTTTAATCTATCGGAACTATCAAGTCCATCTGTAATAATGATGATATTATCTTTAGTTAGAACCTTTATGTCTTTGGGGATAGCAATTAAGCATATATCATTATAATAATTCCACTTAGCATCTACCTCCGCTTTGGCAATAGTAGCGCCTTTAGAGGCTTTTCCAGACACAGAGGTTTTAGCCCAAATCAGCTTTTGCATGGAATCACTGACCTTCAACCCCGGAGCTCCACTTGCTGACCATCCCGGGCAATTATGGGTTCCAAAATCGAGTCCTAACCGTTGGCACTCATCGAGCGAAAAACGCATTAATTCAGTCCATTTATCCCCTAAAATTGTAATGCATGAATCTGTAATATCGGCTTCTATACCCCCGACTAGAAACTGTTGAACATTTTTTATTCCGGCTTTTTTAAATTCCTCCAAATCATATGTAATACCCTCCTTGGTTACACACCCATTCATCCATTGCCAAAAAATGTAAGGCGTTGGACCATTTGCATCTGCAAAGTCTTTTGCTGATTTATTGTCGATTGGATTAGCAGCCTTTGCAATGAACGATGCGTTGAATATCATCAGCATTAATATTGGCACTTTCAAATAATTTCTCAGTTTCATCAGTCCTTGAATTTGTTATATTGATGTTTATTGTTATCTTTCCAGTACACTCGCAAGCGAGTCTATATTTCCAAAACGTAAAAATACTAACAATTTAGGCTACCTACTCCAAAATCAACAAATATTTATACTGATTCTTTATTTTGATACGACCAATTTGCAAATTATAGTTAGATCATATTTAATCAAAACCAGCCGTTTGAACTTTATCAAGCTTAGAGTTAAAACAACAAGATTACCATTTAATTCATGCTACAAAATCACAACACTTAGCACTCCAACAGAAAATGCAGGTGCAGTAAAAAAAACAACGTTTCCATTTCGTGAAATTTCTATCTCTCTTACACAAACATGATAAGGATCTTCCATAGTATTTTTTTCAAAAAGAGAATCAGATGAGATTAGCTCTAAATGAGCATTTTGCACGTTTAAATTTCCTATCAATTGAATTCGTATCGGGATGGCTGTTGGTGTTGAATTAACCACTTTTATATAAATCGTTTTTCCATTATCAGATTTAGTGATTCGTTTCATTCTCAATTTTTAATGTAAAACGCTCGACTAATCGGTTCAGCCGTTTGTATTTTTGGTTCTATGCTTCGTCCGTATTGCCAGGCAACAACGGTCACTTTTATTGGAAATTTAGCTTTTGGTGGTATTTTTGTGAAAACCAATTCCCCGTCTTTTATTTCAGCCGGTCCCTCCTGCACATAGAAATAAACAGGCATTCCACTATCGGAGGTAGCTCTCAAATGTATTAATTTATTTATTCGGGTTACATTGGGTAACGAATCAAAACGAATATGTTGCAGTTTACCATCTATGTTTCTATGTGGAATTCGGATATTGAGTTGTTGAACCGTACTTTTGTACTCTTTATCTCCTTCACTGGTCCCAATAAGCCAAATATCGCCGGTACGTTTTACACTGTTCAACCCCATACGGTAAAAGCAAACGGTAAACGTGCTATCATTTACTTTCTCCACCGGTCCGCAAATACGCGTAATAATAGGCTTTCCGTTAGCATGTTCCTTAACCTCCTTCGTTCGCAATGTATCTGTAAAAGCAGCCATCACATGAAAAGTCAGACCATCAGCTTCCGGCTCAAAACGAGCATTAACGCGCGCATGAAGCTGTGGATTAAAGCCCAATAGTTGATTGTTTTGTTCGAAGCCTATATATTGATTCTTCTTCCCACGAGCACGTGAGTAGTATTCTTCGGTTGCATCTGCCATCTCTTTATCAAAATACCAGAACGCAGTTTTTCTATTTCCTTTATAGTCTTTATTCGGTGCAGCTTTAGCTTGAGGAATGCTATCTTTCCTCCAACGATCGGCCAACCAGCCATCTTGTGGTTGAATAGGGATCAGTTTTACAACTTTATTTTTAGTAATCAGTTTCGGCAAACGATAGTTAGCAGCCTTTTCAATAAATAATCCAAGATAATGAACCAACTGATCTGAAAAGTCAAAATGACCATGACCCGCATCGGCTAATAATGAAACAGCTGACTTCGGATGAGTATTCTTATACTCAATAGCCGGATTCAATCGGTTCTCCCACCATTCATATTCGCCCATTACCATGAGCCCGGGAATTCCGTCGATACTACTACTCCCCCAATTAGGATTAGGTCTTCCGCTACCTGTCAAATTGCTCAAAGGTGCATCCCCATGAATGGAAAGAATAGCCAGGGTACGTGAAGGATTCCACGCCGCAAAGTTCCACGGGTAACTGGCTGCCGCCGAATGCCCGACAGGCACAATCGGAGCATATTCCAACTCACTGTAACCGGATTCTTTAGCTAGCGACTTCATCATCTCATTAAACTGAACCCCTGCCCCATTATTGAAATCAAAGATCAAACTCAAACCCGGTGTAATCCATATCTCTGCAAAACCTATTTTAGCCAATGTTTCTCGAAAGGAAGAATGCTCAAAAATTCCTTCTTCTATCATATTGTGCTGTCCAACAACAACACCACGAATTTGCTTACAATTAACCGGAACCCACAAAAATGCACGCGGGTGGTCATTAGTTTCGGACGAAACGTTGCTCTGAATCTGAACCGACCACTGCCACTCTGCAGCCTTTAATGTTGCAGTCAAAGAGAGCAACAAAAACAAATACAATCCTTTTAAATTCATAGTTCACATCTAAATTATTTTCATCTGCTAAATGCTCCAAATTACCCATGCAAAAGAGCCTTTATTCTTCACTAATATTGCTGTCAAATCTTACACGGTCTAAGCACAACGAATCCAACAATATTTCAATTTTAAAAGTAATCAAAACGACTGCAAGTATATACGAATAGAAAATAAAAACACCTAATTTCAACCTAAAAAGAGTCTATCTCAGAACTTGAGATAGACTCTACAATCTTTTATCAAAATTAGTTCTTGTTACAACTCAGTCAACAATATCGATTCAATCATTAGCCTAATGTCGAGATTCCCGACAGTATAATATTAAAACAAGAGCCGAAATTTAAACAGACATAAAGACTACACATGACATTTCTTCTAAAAAAAACTCCACATTGAAGTGATTTTACATCACAACTTAACTATATGTCTAGAATATCCATAGTTAACAATAAGCGACGACAAAAGAATTGCCACCGCTTAGCACTATAAAATATGTAGACCTATTTTTTAATTATTCTCTTCACCGTAATCTCACCATCAACATTTACTTCTACCAGGTAATGACCTGGAGCTAAACGAGAGACATCAATCGTTTCAAAATTAGACTCCATTTTTTTCTTCATTACGACATTCAAGATACTAGAAATTGTAATCTTAGCACTATTAAAACTGTAGTCAGGTATCTTTACATTAAAGTAATTTTCAGAAATTAAAGTTGGATAAACCAAGACCTTTTTCCTTTCGATTTCATATATTCCCGTTGTTGATGTAACGACAGTTAATGTTTGAGTTACACTTATCGCAGCATTGTAGTTAGCATCACCCGCCTGATTAGCTGTAATAGCAGTTGTACCAATTCCTACTATGTGAATTTTACCATCAACAATAGTAGCAACCTTTGGATTGGAAGAAGTATACAGAATAGCAAGATCAGAACTAGCAACAGCTCCAATAACGAAATCGTCTTCATTTTTTCTGACAATTGGCAAAGTAGCAAAAGTAATGGTTTGGTCTCTTTTGCCAATTGACAGAATCTGATCAACTGAACTGGCAGCACTATAATTTTCGTCACCCACTTGCGAAGCGGTAAATGTTGCCGTACCAGCCTTTACAATATGGATTTTACCATCAACAACGGTTGCAACGTCCGGATTAGATGAAACGACATCTACAACCAAACCGGAAGTTGATATTGCGTCAAAAGCAAAATCGCCATCACCATAGATTTTTGCCGAAAGTGCTCCAAAACTGACTGTCTGCGTTTTTTTACCTATTGACAAAACCTGACCTACCGTACCCGCTGCGTTATAGTTTTCATTCCCTACCTGAGAAGCTACGAATGTAGCTTCGCCGGCTTTCAGAATATGAATCTTTCCTGCAACAATCGTTGCCACCTCCGGATTGGATGAAACAACATTTACAGCTAAACCCGAAGTCGATATTGCATCAAAAGAAAAATCGGCATCGCCAACTATTTTGGGAGCAAATGCTACAAAACTAATCGTCTGCTCTTTTTTGTTAACATTCAACTTTTGAGTAACCGAAGTGGCTGCATTGTAAATATCATTACCCGTCTGCAAAGCTGTAATGTCGGAAATACCTGCACCCACAATGTGAATTTTGCCATCTACAACGGTAGCAACCGAAGAATTAGAACTTGTATAAGTAATGGCTAAACCTGAGTTAGACGAAGCTGTAAGATCGAAATCAGCATCACCTACCGTTTTAGCCGGAATGGCATCGAATGTGATAGTTTGATCAGCCTTGACCACCGTAATGTTTAAAGTTGCTTTTGTAGTGCCCACAGCATTGTTGACACTTAACTCTACCGCAAAAACACCGGAAACTGCAGGAATGCCGGAAATAACACCGGTGGAACCATCGATACTTAATCCCGAAGGTAAACCTGCTGCACTATAAGCAGCAGCCGGATTAGAAGTTACAGTGGCATAATTGAATGATTGAGCAAGTACTCCCGTAACATTAAGCATACTGGACACAACCGGCGTACGGTTATCCAGCAACACAATATCATTCCCACTACCACCCACATAGGTAATTTTAAAGGCTGCATTATTAATCATCACCGCCGCACCCTCAGGCAGATCTTTAAATGTACCGGTTACAGCAGTTGAGCCTGTATTGTCGGCAATCAGGAAGCTTGAACCAACAGGAATTGCATCCGTCCCAATACATGAAACTGCCAGTACCGGATTATTCAGGGTTATACCGTTCGAAACAATTTTATCGGCAGTTTGAGTTGTAGTATTAATGTCTGCTTTATAGGTTGCATCGGCATTTAAAGTCAGCAGTCCCGTTGACGTGAGCGTGCCTACTGTTCCGTCAGCTCCGGGAACAAACAAAGCCCCCGATCCCGATCCGGTACCAATAGTTACCGTGTTAGTACTTTTACCGGTTCCACCAAATGCACCGGTAGTGACCAAAACCGGACTACCGTAGGTTCCTGTTGAAGCATTATTCAGCAATAAAGTTCCATTTAATACATTGGTTATTCCTTTATGCGTACTGTTTCCGGTAAAAATAAGCGTCCCGGTACCCACCTTTTCAATAGACAAAGATCCACTTGCATTAGCAAAGGCACCCGGAAAAGTGGTGCTGGTATTTAATGCTCCAATTCGAATAACAGGCGTACCAGTTACATCGCAGCGAATGCCGGCGCGTCCGGTGAGCGACCCGAATTCAAGTGTTCCCGAAGAAAACAGAATGCGATGACAATCGGCACCGTTGGCATCCAGCACCCACGCTGCATTTGCACTACCTGCTTCCGGAACAGCAAAAGCCAAACGATGATTTCCACTCCGCAATTTGGTAATAAAGGTTCCGGTAAAACTACTATTATTTCCATACAGAGTCAGATTAGAATAGTTATTTGACCCATCATTACAAAATGTACCACTCCCCAGTAATTTTCCGTATAGGTTTATGGCTCCGGATAATTCATAGAAGAATCCGGTATTACCGGCAGTGACTTCAATGTCGTTATACAAAGTAGCAGCTGCCGTACCACTAAATATAGCGCCACCTTCCATAATGATTTTGCCAACTCCCAAAGGTCCGGAAGTCGGAGCGCCCGAGGTGCCGGTACCGATACCTGCAATCTGAATACCATCGGCAGAACCCCATTTATATCCGGTTGTTCCCCTGATAACTGTATTGCCGGAATAAGTATTGGCTCCGGACAACATGAGTGCTGATGTTCCGGTTTTCAAAAGCCCTCCCGAACCACTCAAAACTGCCGTGAGTGCAATTCCACCGGCACTTGCATTTACGTTCAACTGGCCATCCAAAACAATCGGAGCGTTGATTGTTTCTGTTTTTGCAGCATTATTAACAAGATCGCTTTTCAACGTCATTGCATTTCCGCCAATAGTATAGGCCGGCGCATCCTGATTAAACTGTATACGCGACACCACCAGCCCCGATTGATCATTGGTCAGGATAGAATCCGCAGTGGCTTTGAATGTCAAAACAGCAGGACCTACCGGAGCAGCGTTTTCGACCCAGTTGGCAGCCACACTGAAAATATCACTTGCAGGACTTGCGCTCCAGGAAGAACCGGTGGAGCCGGGCACTCCGAACACTTCAGCAGAATTAGCACTTTCCAATGTATTGCCGACTGAGGAAACAACGTAATAATAAGAAGTACCGTTAGTAACCGCAGCATCAGTATAGGTGGTAGCAGAAACCCGGGCCAGATCGGTATACGGACCGGCACTTGTAGTGGCCCGTTTAATTTTATAGGTCGACGCACCGGAAGCTGCGTTCCAACTTAAATCTACCTTGCCAGAGCCACTCACCCCCACTAAACCGGCAGGAACTCCGGGAGGTACAGAAGCAAAAACTTCGTTGGACACGGCGCTCTCCTTATCGCCCACCAGAGCAGTGACTACATAATAATTATTTTGCTCAGCCACCGGATTGGCATCGGTAAAAGTCACACCCGTTATGCCCGACTGAACGGTTGTATATGGGCCACCGGCTTTCGACGACCGTTTCAACACATAACTCGTGGCATTCGACGTGCCTGTCCATGATAGCTTAATGTTGGTTGTATTCACAACACTTGCCGCCAGAGTAGTTACTGCAACCGGAGCTGCATTGCTTGCAACATCAACTACCAATGTAGCTTTTCCGGTGCCATTGGCATTGGTAGCTTCGAGCAACACAGTGCTTTTGCCCGTAGCAGTAGGGATGCCCGAAATCAGTCCGGTGGTTGCATCAATACTTAAACCGGCTGGTAAACCGGTAGCAGCAAAAGCAGTGGGACTTTGGGTGGCTGAAGTGGCAAAGCTGAAGGGTGAACCCAGAGTGCCGGCAGCCGAAGTAGCACTGCTTATCTGGGGCGAACCCGCAGCAAAGGTATTATTGACAGCTACATTTGTAAAGGTAGCCGTGTTTAAAGCCGAGCTGTTTTTAGAAGCTGTATAAAATCCGATATACGTATCGGTAGACATTGGAAGTATAAACAGACCAATATTCGTCCAGGTTACCCCATCGGCCGAATGATAAGCAAACACCCGGTCGGCTACACGTTCCAGTTTAAGCCACCACGACGTACCATTAACCGAATGAGTATAACCGCTGTTGGAGGCTGTAAACCCTGCACCGCTCAGATTGACCGTGCCGGAAGAATTAAAGTTTACGGATGCATAGTTGGCTGTTGCACCCAGCGATTCGCGAATCATAAGTCCGGACACGGCACTACTGATTGAATTATTCTGGACTTTGGCCACGATAGCCACATCACCCTTTACCGGTTTGAATGTAAAGTTACTGTTATTGGGAGCAGTACCAGCGCCCTGCACCGTCCAGGTTCCGGCATTGTAAGCAGCGGTACCCGCTATGCCCGTACTACCTAAATCGATATTGCTAAAATAAGTTGCGGGCAAAGCACTCTCCGAAGGATATACAAGGGGAGTCATAGCAGTGGCAGTAGATACGTCGGATGATTTCAGGTATAAAAACGACCAGGCACCCTCGCCTACCAAAGTCCGCATCTGGTCGGTATAGGGAGTCGAAATACCTTTGCGAAGCGAATAAGCTGCCTGAATAACGTTATTAAACGGATGTTGATGCCGCGCTCCCGTAGGAATACCAAAGCCGGTAGTCCAATAGACGGAATACCCTCCGTAATTTGTAAATGTCAAACCGGTAGGATCTATAGCGTAATGATTATAGAATTCTCCGATAGCCAATAAGCGGTTGTTCAGCTCGGCAAACATATCCACCCCCTGCTTAAAGGCTACTTCGGCATCCCAGGTTAGCGCCCAGGCCTGTCCGAACCAGTGATCGTCGCGGCCGGTGTCGCCCACCTGACCGGAAGCTAAACTATTGCGCAATGCAGCACCGGCATCCATACGATAAACTTCGATAGCCTGATTCCATTTCAGCTCATCGTCCAGAAAAGCGGCAATACCTAAAGCTATTTGCAGCTGAATAGCCCCTTTATTACAATCTCTCAGCGGATTTGGAACCCACGAAGCCGGATAAAGTACATTGGCAAAATAGTTATTTACATGAGTGGTATTAGCAGTCGTCCAGCCCGAATAAGTGCTCTTCAAAATATCTGCAGCGGGGATAAAATAAGGTGCATAATCACCAATATCGAGCATATTCTCGCCACCTCCCCACGAAGTATTGGTAACGGCCCATTTATCTAACATATCAGTAGCTTTGGCAGCATAAGCATCATCGCCGGTAAAGATCCACATAAAGGTAAGGTTATGAATAGCGATCATATCATTTTTCCATGCACCGTTATTCAGATCGGGCGATCGGGTAACCGTAGCAAACGGGCCTTGCATGGTATAAGTAAGTTTGGATTTTGAGTCGTTTTTCAATGCGTTATAACCCGTAAGCCAGGGCTCTTTGGTGATATTAGACTTTAGTTGAGCCAAATCGTATTGAGTAAACGGAATACCCGGATGCACAAATGTTTTTGCATACACGGCAGGTTGGAGCATCCCGAAAATAAGGAGCAATGCTCCTGAAATTAGAAATCGAGTAGTTTTTTTCATTGATGTATTTTTTAGATATAAGTTTGTGTTATCTTAATGCACTTTCAGTTTCATGCCGCAATCAGGTTATTGCATGTGCATCTCAATTAAGCTTTTCTTTGCTTTTTCCCATAGGCTATTTGTATTAGGTGTTATTTTTTCAAATATCTACGTACATTCGTTGAAACATATAAAACACTATCAATCAAATCATCAATGCTACTTTTCTAATTTTTTCATGATAACATACTCTATAATACGTTCATCTGGAAATACACACTTAATCTAAGCTAAAATATCTTTAAAAAAATTCAGTTTTATATATTAAATCGTTATTCAAAATTACATTATATATTGGTAACCAATCACTTAAACATTCTGAGATTCAAACTAACTTATAGAATCTATTACACAGAACTAATTACAATATGATACATATGCAAAAAAAATGACGAATATAACATTCGCCATTTTTCACATTTAAATTATTTATTCATTAAAACTCAATCGACAATATCGATTCAATCATTAGTCTAATATTGAAACACCCTGCATGTTCTGCACGTTATCGAATACAAATACGCGAGGTTCATTTAGCAATGTTTTGGTAGAGGAGTATCGCACAGCGGCAGCAAGATTTTCCTCAATCTAAAAAGGAATCTTTCCTCGACCTAATAAGGAGACTCTCATTAGCCTAATGTCGAGACTGCCGACAGTCTAATGTTGATTCAATCGATAGCATAATGTCGATACCTTCGATACTAGGCTATTGAAATTATACATTCAGCACATAATCGAATACAAATACTCGAGGTTCATTTAGTAATGTTTTGGTAGATGTGTATTGAGTTGTTATACTTAATTTATAATCGCCGCTTGTCAACCCTGTAGGTACTATAAAGGAAACTTTTGAAGGGTCGTTAGTCAGAATAGCGTTTGTTGCAATAAGAGTCGCTTCGCTGGTTGCCTGGTTGACGAGACTGATGCCATTGGCGGCGTTTTCGCCAATAATCTTGATTTTACTGCCGGTAATATTTACCCCGCCTCCTGCTGTCAAACGGCTGTTTACTTCTCCGGAACTAACATCGGTTACCGAATTGATAACTGTTCCTATTTCGGCCATACCGCGCACATCCACAACAGCAGCTTTTGCAGCATTACGCAAATCGGCAGTAGGAGTTACACGAATAGATAAACTGTGAATAGCAGCATCCCATTTGGCATTGTCGCCTATAAAAACACCATTCACTCCCAAACCAAAATAGCCTAATCCGAACGATACAGATGCCCCGTTGGCTATTTGTTCTCTTGCTATCTCTTTCAGTATATCCATAGTTGCCCGCATAGTAGGAGCACTCAGGTCCGTCCGTCTTAAAACGGCGATATTTATCAAATCATTTTCATCCAACGATTTGGAAGTCACTACCCGACCGAAACGGTCATCTTTACGTTCGGTAATTGTCAAATCATACAGTTCGACAGTTACATTGTTTTTTTCATTTGTAGCCATGTTCTTTGTTTTTTAATTTACGAATTGAGAATTATTTATATTGAGTTTCTTTACTCTCATTTACAATGCAGGAGACCGACAATATCTTGGGTGTTCTTGGTCTGGTTGGATTAGTGGGTTGATCATTTAAACTTAGCGTACCAAACTCACATGTTTCAAAAACCAATTGCTGTACGAACAATAAAATGAATAAAAGAAGAATGCCTAGCGGAAATGAACTGATTTTTCTCATACTTACATTAACGGTTATGATGTCCTGCATTTTAATTTTACTGCTTTTTATCAGTATTCAAATGCGGCACTAAGTTAAGTAGTGAGAGCTATCAACCCAAATTTTCAGGTCAAAAGTAGGTGGACAAAGCATGATCAATACGTTCTATAAATCAATCATTTACAGACTCAAAAAGGGGAATATGGTGGACATGGTTATTGAGGAGGAAGGATCACTACAGAAAACCGGCATTTACAATAGAAAAAAGGATGAAAAAGTAGTGTAGCTTTTTTAATCCGTCACTACTTTTTGTTCTAAGAAACGAGTCAGTTCGGCGGCATCAGTCAGATTCATTTTCTTAGCCAACCGTTGTTTAAATTTACTATAACTGGTTTGCTTGTATTCTATCAGCGTCAAAATATCAGCATGCGAAATTTGAAGCAAGCTTAAGCAGCACCAGATGACTTCTTTGCGTGTGATGGTGGAATATTCCTCTTCCAAACGGGTAATTAAGTTTCCAAGAAACGAATTCATATCTTGCGAAAAAGTATCCCAATCATCCAAATGTAGTAATTCATTGTACAATTCGTGGGTCATTAAGTCTCGCTCCGAAGACAAAATAACACGACGTTTTTGGGATTGATGAACTTTCATTGCTTCAATTCTCCGATGCAAAATCTTTATATGCTTCTTATAGATCTCATTTTGAGCAAGCGCCTGCTTTTCCAATAGCACACTACGTTCGCGTTTATGCCCTTTGCACAACCGGATAACAAAAATAACAACCAGTACAGCTAACAATGGTAGTATTAGCAGAAGGATAAACAGATAACGAGTAGTTTTGCTTACTTGCTTTTTTACTTGTTGGAACGATTCGAGAACAGGAGCCTTAGTTTGAGATTCTATTTTTTGTATCGAATCCATACATGCCACATAGTTTTTTATATAGATGTTGGTTTGCTGATTATGCCCTTTCAGCGATTCAACATCAGCCAATATTCGATAACAGTCCCTGCGTGTATAGATGTCAGAGTGCTGTTTCAATGCATTAGAAGCGTAGTAATGAGCCGAATCGTATTGCTTCAAATCTAGCAATACGGCTCCAAGTTTGTAATAGCGAATCGACCGGTTGTTTCCCAAATACGGGAAGGAGATTATTTCGCGTAGATAGAACAACGCCGAATCGTAGCGCTTTGAACTGTAATAATTCAATGCTATTTCTTGCAAACAAGCTCCTTTATCCAAGGAATCGTTTACCAAACTGAGGGCTTTAAAATAGCAACTATGCGCACTATCGTGCCTGTTTACATATTGATACATCCTACCCACATCCAATAACGCATACAATGCATATTTCTTCTTATTCGCTTTCGTAAAGTAATCAGCAGACAGTTGATACTTTTGTTGAGCAGTGCGGTATTGGTGCTGTAACGAACAAATTTCGCCCATATCCGAATATATCTTCCCTAACAAAACAGAGTGTGTCGATCTTTCGAAATTATCAAGTGCTTTCAAATACAACAAAGTGGCTTCCTCGTATCGTGCGGCATATTTACACATTCGCGCCTTGTAGAAACAGGCAGTAGCTAAGTGCAAACGGTCGTTTTCTGTCTCGTAATAATGGATAGAGAAATCGATAAGTGAATCCGGCTCCAGTGGGAGAAAATTCTTGTCCTGAGCTTGAAATAGAAGTATAGCGTACAACGCCCGGTCGGAGGTTGAACCAAGTTCCTGTATCTGCCTAAGCAGACATAATGCAGAATCAGGAGCTCTTTCCATAATCTTCTCTACCTGTTGCAAATCGCGAGAAGAATAAGAACAAGCCCCTAAAGTCAAACAAAATGAGACAAATATGGATAATCTGAATTTCAAGGTTTGAGGTTTGATACACAAATTTAATAAATTGTATTGATAGACAAACCACTGTCCAGTAAATTTAGTGAATTTTAAAATTCCAACAATCGAGTAGGAAGTGAGCGATTAATTCGCTCACTGTCCTCTCACACCACCGTACGTACCGTTCGGTATACGGCGGTTTCTTAATTTACACCCGAACAGAGCGATAATAAGTTGAGAAAAATAAGTAACCTGCCTTTTGAAGCGATTCGCTATCGATAGAGGTTTGAAGAATTGGGCTTTTGGCGGTACGCCAATAGCTCTTTCTAGTATTTGAAAACA
>Ga0302170_10000007_pt1 | contig 65092 bp, 56 predicted proteins | sample I_Fen_N2_1_FD_193492 | JGI IMG/M metagenome (GOLD analysis project Ga0302170, IMG submission 193492) | Peat permafrost microbial communities from Stordalen Mire near Abisko, Sweden - I_Fen_N2_1 | ecosystem: Environmental > Terrestrial > Soil > Wetlands > Permafrost | place: Sweden: Abisko...
ATTTGTTCCCGGGCATCCAGATAGTCGTCGGACAACCGATACAACATCATATCGTAGTTTTCTCGTGCGGATGACAGAAAATAAGCAGTCCCATCGTCATCCTGATAAAGCGTACAGTCGCGCGACATGTTATTAAACGGACGAAAGCTCTTTACGTACTTAAAAGGTTTCTCTATATCATCCGAAACGGCTACTGCTGCACGGGCATAACTATAATCTTTACCATATTCGTAATGCATCCACATCACAAACTGCTTTGTTTTTGTATTGTATATAACTTTAGGACGTTCAATATTGGCTTTATCTAGTTCCGAATGTGACTTGCGTGTAAGTAAATCGCCACGAAATTCCCAATTAATCAAATCGGTGGAACGATAGCATGAAACAAGAACATCGTTTTTTCGATTTTCGCCTATCCAATAATAATATTTTCCGACCTTAAGCATTCCGCCTCCATGAGCATTAATACTATTACCTTGTATATCGGTCAAAGACGAACCATTAACGATGGCAGTTTTGACCAGAGCCTTTTGAGCAAATGTATTCATAGCAAAGCAAACAGCAATGATAAATGTAACAGATTTGATTCTTAAAAGAATTCTTCCTTTCTTCATTTGTTGAACAGGTAATTTAGATGTCGTTAGTAATCGGAATTATAAGTTACAAAATTAAGTATTTAATAAACTCTGTAAGTGTAGAATTCAGTCAATATGGAGTGAAAACAGACCAGAAAAAGGATCCGGAAAAGAAGAACCTTGCTTTTACATAAGTCGGTTGGTCAGAATCTGCATCTTTCACATTGATATTAACCGCTTCTAAAGAATCTAACTACATGATTTTAAAACTGGGTATCTAGCAGCTTAAAAAACTATTATTTTTATAAAAGTGGAAAAATCTGGACAGCACCTCACGCTGTCCAAAGAAAAAAAACAAGAACAAAGCAGTATCAAGATTCAGATTTGAACCTTCACCATTTTAAATTTGCTGCAAGTCGTCGGGATATCATCGTTGAATATGACTGCATATCGGCCAATTTACTCGCTTTAATATTAAATTATCCTTCTGACTTGCAAAAGACTCAATAAAGTTTCAGACAATTTTTGACAACAACCGGAATTTCTTTGGGGTAATACCTAGTTCATTTTTAAAACATCGACTAAAATATTTAGAATCATTAAATCCAACGGCAAATGCAACTTCACAGATATTACTATGTTTAGTGAGCAATTGAGTAGAACGTTTTATCCGGACAGAACGAATAAACTTACAAGGAGAAAGCCCCAAGACTGCTTTGAATCGGCGGTATAATGACGCTCTTGAAACATTCATCTCGCTGGCAAACTGATCAACTGATAGACTTACGTCCGAAATCTTCATTTCCAACTTTACAATAGCTTTCTTTACAAAAATATCGTCAGAGCCCTGATTATTTGCGAAAGCAAACTGCTGTCTCATTAATTTTCTATATTTCTTAGGTGAGCACCCGACTTCACGTTTAAAACATTTACTGAAATATTTGGGATCATTGAAGCCTACCCTAAAAGCCACCTCCGAGATATTCAGATAGTTACTCAATAGTAGTTGTTGTGCAGTTTTAATTTTTAAAGAATGAATTAGTCTACGCGGCGTTAATTTAATATGTTTATTAATCTTCTTGTATAAAGAAGATTTGGAAATGTTCATTTCCATTGCAAGCTGTTTAATATCAAAAGTACTATCATCTATTCTCTTCTGTATGATACCATTTATTCGATCAATAAAATCAGTTTCTTCATATTTACGATTAGAGACAATCGGTTTACAATTAATTACATCAGCTAATTCCAACAAAACCATTTTATTATTCTCCTGACTTTCCTTGATAGGTTTGAAGTCCAGATTTATTATTGATCTGATATTTTTCGGAGAGTTATATACATTATTCAATATCATTTGATTATTACATGGAGGTTAAACAACAACTATATGGGTAACCGAATATTTTCTATGCAGATAAAAAAATGGATAGGCTAAATTGCGGCAATTTGCTAAAATATAGTCTATCCTTTTTTGTCAAAACAAGAAGAATGAAATAAAATTTAATATATTCTGGATTTCAACACTTTGAAAAAACGATTTGCTCTGAATCACAGAGTAACGTTGCTCTGCATCGCAGAGACGGGTTACTCTTCATCGCGGTGCAACCTATGAAACTATCAACTGTTTTTCATATTCGATCTGACGAACTTCTTTTAATGTAGTGCTACTGGTCGAAAACTTAGTAACTATCCGTAGTTTGTATTTTCCAGCAGGCAAAGCAGGCACCCGGGCAATAATAGTCTTTGGGTCGTTTTGTGTCAATCTGCGGGTAACCGGGATGGCTGCACCGGTTTCATTTACAAAAAAGATACCCACACCGGACTCGCCTTCGGGAGCTATCTTTAGTTTATCACCTTCTATTCTAATATCATCACCAAGTGTAATGCGACCATCAGTAGCTCCGGTAGCAGTATCGGTTACAAGACCAATAAACGCCCCACTATCTTTTACACCCAATACTTCCACTCCCACTTGAGTCAATGCATCGCGCATCTCGGCACTGGGAACAATATCCAGGGTAATTTTATGTATTTCAGGATCAAACTTTGCGCTACTGCCCAGCCATGTTCCCATTACACGAGGTGTGTACTGACAGGTACCAGTTAATACACTCGATCCCTGCTGAAGCATTTCGCGTACAATACGGTCTCGCTGATTCAATACACTCAATAGCGTATCATACTTAATTTCCGACCCTAAATCGACAATACGTTGCACAATGTCTTCGTTTCTACGGGTGTTGTTACTGGTGGATACTTCGGCAATGTAATCATTGTCTACATCATTTGTCAATAAGTTCAAGCGAAGCCATACCTTCCAAAAAAAATTAATTGTACTCATAATGAATAAATTTTGAAATTAATAATTGTAAGAATTTATATCATGGTGGGGTACCAGATATACCCTACCTATTTTTTGCCATTACCCGACAACCTGCCTTTAGAAGGAGTTCGGTTGTCAACTGGTTTTATACAGCGATGTTGTTTTAAATAAAAAAAATGATAAGTATGTGCCATGAATTAGTTTATATTTAAAAACTCATTCTTAACTGTCCCATCCCTATAGATTAATGAACGGATCAAAATAATACAAACTAGTTTCGAGCATACACTCTGAATGATGCGCATTGTTAAAGCCATTTCAAAAAGTCCAGCCAACCTCATAAGACAAAAGAATCACTAAATAGGCTGGTCAGTTTCTCTCTGAACTTATAAGTTTTTTTTATGCATCAAAAGTAGAGTAATTATTTTTCTCGGATCAGGCACAAACTTGTCATTTATAAGTCATAAACCAATCAAAACCGTATTTGAAAGCTGTTTATATTTACTTTCGTGTGCATTCCTGAAAAAATTTGGCTAAGTATGAAAAGAATATTTAGAAGTAGGAGGTGTTTAAAAATACAGTTCAACATTGACTGGTTATCAGTCGTTTAATTGAGTACAATTTCGTAGCTCTTGTACACCAAACGCATAAAATAATGGAATCGTATTCAACCAACCATTCCGACAGCCTGTGAAACTTAATAGATGGCATTTAGAATGATAAACGTCCACGAAAATATGAAATTCGACATATATTTAATGACATCTTCTATTTGCTTAAAACGGGCTACCAATGACGTACGCTTCCATTCTGTTTTCCTCCGTAGCAAACAGTATTACTATTTTTCAGTTTGGAAGCACGCGAGACTATGATACATTTAGCCATGATTAAACTTATGCTAAATAGACTTTAAGATTTTTTTTAAACAGTTTCTTAGTTTTTTATAATCTTTTGGGGGGCGAACGAACACAAACATTCATTGGTCACAAAGATTTTATATACAGCCGTATGGAATTTCTATTTCGTCTCACTTTTCACACATTGCACTTATTCACAATAGACTATTGGTAGAGAAGTTATAACATCCTTGCAAATAAATGCTAACGATATCAAGACTCCCTCACTCAAGTAAAACTATCAAATGATTAATTTCTTCTACCGACATTATTAAACCAAAACATTAACAAGTTTCATTCTCACTTGAATCACTCACAGCCGTAAATATAGCTAAGGTCGTACACTAGAGTAGCGACAAAAACAGAGATAGGCCTTTTTTCAATAATCAATGCCAGAACTTTATGTCGCAATGTTTTTTGCCAAGCCAATTTTTGAGTTATTTAATACGTAGTCAGCACATAAAAAAGACGAACAATACAATCAAAAAACTACTATAGTATGGCACTATAGCCGAATAATATTGTCACAACTAACTATTGAGTATAACGATTCTCTAATAAATTCTTATGCTACTTTATATAAATGAAAAGTGTATATTAACGATCTTTTTCAGCATTTATATCGATAAAGAAAGGGATGCCCGCTTGAGCATCCCCTTTGATGATTTAAGTATAAATAGTTACTCAACAAATGTGTTGTGTGTTTGTTAAATTTACATTGATGTAAATTAGATTTGAATAATTCTCAATATTGATTCAGCTCATATATTACATTGCTAGTGTTTCATCTACACGGTACTGAGTTGTTCCATCCATATATAGATACCAAATTGTAAACAATTTCTTCATTGGATTATAAGTTCCACCACCCTTATTTATAATCAATTGATTCCACCCGTTTATTGATACAGAGTTGTCTGAATTAATCGTTAATGTCAAGCACTGAGAGGGAATATTAGCAGTAGTTTCTGCTGTCGACCAATTAAAAAATCTAACAGTATTCTTATTAACAGCCGTAAGCACTCTTGTTGCCGAAAGAGTTGTAGGCAACCCGGATGCGGCACCATTTAGCCATCCTACTTTAGCTCCCGCTGCCTGATATGTGCCTGAAAACATATTTTTCATATTAAAAGATAACAAGAGAACTGTATCTTTTGAATTAATAGAATAATCTGTGCTACTGGATATTTTAAAAGGAATAGCGTATAGAGAATCGCATTTCATTCCTACTGTATTAATTTTAATTGGTATTCGGCCGTAAACATCGCCGCCCTTTATAAGTACAGTCATTGATGGTATTTCATAGAATGAAGACGGCAACCCTTGATAGCGAACTGATCCACTTGTTACAAATTTTTTATTGTAAGCCGCAATATCATCAGCAGTGCCATTGACTAAAGTAACTTGGATGTTTTTATCAATATTCTTGCTACCTCCTGTTGCAACAGAAACAAAAGCAGTATCTAGATTGTCATCATAATAAATATCTGAAAAGAAAATCTTATCTGCAGCACCAACCATATAAACTTGTTTGAAATACTGCTCTGTATCGATTGGATTTTCATAGCATCCCGTCAAAATTATGAGCGAGATAAATAGAACTAAAATATTTAGACTTTTCATATTCATATTTTTTATAAATTTATTACCAACCAGGGTTTTGTACTAATTTTGCGTTTCTGTCAAGTATAGATCTTTTAACGGGATAAAAATACATTTTATAACTAAAAGCTCTTAGTGCCAAATCATTTGTCAAAGTTGTTCTGGTGTAAAATAACTCCCTTTGACTTGTTTTAGCAGCAACATTCATCCCAACAACTGGTTGGTTAAACACCGTCATCGCATCTCCCCATCTTCTAACATCATGATAACGTTTTCCTTCGCATGCAAATTCGACCTGACGTTCTTTTTTGATAATATCTCTAAGAGTAGCTTTATCAGCAACCTCTGCATCTGTCAGCCCTGGTAATCCTGCTCTGTATCGAACTCTATTAAAAGCAGATTTTATTTCATTTACATCGCGGGATACTGTGATACCGGTTACCGCATCGGTATATGGAGCATCTAATTCATTTAAGGCTTCCGCATAGTTTAATAAAATTTCAGCATAGCGAAAAATAGGAAACGCCTTAGCTCGCATTGTGGCTCTTAAATTATCTTCAGGATGAATATATTTTTTACAAGTATAACCTGTCAAATTATAATCATTTGGAAAATTTATATTAGGCGCTCCATTCCCATCTTTATAATAAGTCAATTCAACATTTTTATAACCCACTTCTGTCCCTGTATATGAAATCCCTGGCCAAAAACTATGACAAAATGCAATTGTTGCATAAAAACGGGCTTCTCTGTTATAATACATTTTTGCTGTATTAGCTGTTAGCTGAAAACCGGAGAAACTGAATCCAGCACCAATGGGCTTATATGCCTCGGATGAAGATGGATAAGGGAATGCTGCACTGGAGCTATTAATATCATTGCCATCTCTCATTTTGTACGCATCAACCAAACCTTGAGTGAGACCCAACCCATTTCCACCACCCATTTGTGCTGGAAAAGCAATCCAGGCTGGTGAATCTCCACTTACAATTGCATTACACGAATAAATAATTTCCGGATTATTTAGAGCTGGAGTTTCTCCGTTAAACATTTCCGAATATGACCTATACGGATCGATATTACCGGCGCCATCAGGGTATGCCAATGAAGATACAGTAGAAGGTAAAATCGGAGTTTCTGCATCTCGCGGAATAGTATGAAGTTCATACAATTTTAGATCAATAACTCGTTTTGCTGCAACAGCAGCCTTTCCCCATTTACTATTATCGTATGCCTGATTAATAAAGTTTTTACCCGCAGAATTTTTCCAGTCACTATAAAACGAATTGCCATTATACCATGGACTGGCAGCATAAAGTCTGACACGAGACATTACAGCTAATGCTGCACCCTTAGTGGGTTGATAAAATTCAGCAGATGAGTTAGCATTTGGCAACAAATAGTCATACGCCTTTTCCATATCATTAGATATATAATCAATACACTCATCATACGTGCTACGTTCAACAGATAAATTAGAAATATCGTCAGAAACAGCATAAGCATTATCGGAGACTATAGGGACTGGACCGTATTGCTGTAACAACAAATAGTAAAAATACCCTCTTAAAAATAGCACTTTACCTACCAAAAGGCGTTTGTCCATTTCGGACGCATCTTTACATTCATTGATTCGACCCATTACAATATTAGCCTTTCGTATTCCTCTGTAATAATTTTCCCAGTTATCGAAATAACCTGAATAAGCTGTAATTTCATTTCTCAACAACTTCATCCCGGCATGGCGATCATCATTCCATGAAATAATATTTTCATCTGATGCCACTTGATACGGGGCAAAAGAAGTTGTCCATAAATGACTCTCATCTGGAAGCAATGCTGCAGCACCAAAAACATATTGCTCGACAGTTTGTTTACGCGAAAATATTGAGTCTAGGCTAGTCATATCATAAAGATATGAGTCGATATTTAAATAATTATTACAGGAGCTGAAACCGAGTCCTACGAAACAACTAATTGCTGCTAATAAGAGTGTTTGTTTTATTCTTAACTTTTTCATTTCTCAAATTTTAAAATTGTGCATTTAACTGAAATGTGAAGGTTCTCTGCAGGGGATAAACAGCTCCGTTAGAGGAAGCCTGTCCGGGGTCCCATATCTTAACTTTATCCCAACAAGCCAGGTTGTCTCCGTATAAGCTAAACGTTACACAGGAAACTCCACATTTTTTCAACCATGGCTTTACTAATCTATAGGATACTTCCACGTTTTTTAAACGTAAATAGCTTGCATCAGCCAACCAGAAAGTCGAAGCACGGTTATTATTTTCATTATTTCCATATGTCAATCTGGGAAATCTTGCATTTGGATTTTCTGTAGCAGTTGTTCCCGAATAAGACGCTGGAGTCCAACGGTTATTTTGATCTGCTACAATATCTAACACATTACCTGTAGACTCCCATGCAAAAGGATAATATCCACTCCCTCCATAAAAGAAATTGGCTTTACCGGTTCCTTCAAAGAATATGCTTAGGCTCCAGTTCTTCCATCTAAATTCGGAGGCAAATCCATATTGAATTTGCGGAGTATTGGAATAAGAAAGAGGCACCTCATCGTCAGCGTTAATTATACCATCTCCATTTACATCTTTATACTTTATATCGCCAGGAAGAACTTCTGATCTAAATGTTTGTCTTGGACTACTTGCAACATCTGCCTTGTCTTTAAATAATCCTAAAGCTACTAACCCACGCAATACACCATAGGGAACTCCGGTATACGATTGATAAGGGTAACGGATATCAGCCTGTTCCCAGTTTGTTACCTCATTTTGAGCGAAAGTGAAGTTTCCTCTGAATGTCATTGAAAAATCTTTTCCTATTTGCTGGGTATAAGATAAATTTCCGTCAACACCAGTACTCTTCATTGCCCCAACATTAGCCCAAGGAGCTGTAACTACACCAACTTCGGAAGGTAATACACGTTGTTGAAAAATGCCAGTTCTAACATCTTTAAAAAAATCAACGGTTAAATCGAACTTGTCATGCCAAAAATGAGTATCAATACCAAAATCATATTTTTTTGCAGTTTCCCATCTTAGATTATCTGATCCTACTTGATCTTCAGTTGTACCAGAACTTCCCCAAGTACTATTATTAGAACCTTTCACTGTAGTTAAATATGGAAATCTTGTATCTGTAATTCGATCATTTCCAACCTTCCCTATAGAATATCTAAATTTAAAATAATTGAAAAATGGAATATTCTCCTTAGTCCAGTTGTATTGTGTTGGAACCCAACCAGCAGCAACTGCAGGAAACCAACCATACTGAGACCCTGGTTTAAAATTTTCCGATCCTGTGTATCCAACATTTCCCTCAATGAAATATGTATCTTTAAACGAATACGTTGCTCTTCCAGATAAAGCCTGATATTTCTTTGGTATTGCAGCAATAGCTGTAGTAGCGGTTGAAGTACTGTAATTCTGCACATAATAGTGCAATAATCCAGAAACACGATGATCTCCAAAAATGCGCTCATAATTTGTTCTGAGCTCAAAGTAACTCTGGCGATCAACATAAGCAGTTGAAGAATATGAAATATCCGCTTTGCTCATGGTCCGTCGGGTATCCAGGCTACCATCGTTTAATCTTCCAGTTGCATAATACAAATCAGGTAATTTATAACGTTTTATATTTTGCCCGCCATTGTTAACATAAGAAAACAAACCGTTAACAGACAGCCCTTTCGTTATAAAACCTAGACTTTGAGTTAACGAAATATTTACTTTCCCTGAATTTATATTAGTCTGTTTATATCCGGTATAATTCAGCAAAACATATGGAGACATTTGATCTGCATTTGATCCATACGCTGGTAATTGCCCATTTGAGTATTTAACAGGAACGAGAACAGGAGTCAGATTTGCTTGTGCACTCCATAATGCATCATTGTCGTCACCATAACCCGGTGCATTTTGATTAACAATAGTTTGATCTAATCCTAATGACAATAGCGTCGTTTTAGTTAAATCCATATCGATATTTGCACGAAATGAATATTTAGAATAATCAACATTTGTATTGTAGGTATGAGCCGACTGATCTTGTTTAAAAACGGCTTCCTTATTTAAATATCCTAAACTCATAAAAAAACGGGCATTAGTTCCACCTCCCGAAGCACTTAAATAGTGCTGGGTATCCCATGTATGGTCTTTTAGTATGACATCTCTCCAGTTTACATTTGGATAGAGATCTGAATCGAGTCCACTCCCAAATAAAGCCAAGTCAAGATCTGTATACTTTGGAGTTAAGCCGCGGACTACACGAGCTTCATTAGCTAAAGCACCATAGGTTGCAGCATCTACATAATTTGGTTCACGTGCAGAATAAGAAAGTGTTTTACTTGTTTTAAAATTTACTACTAGTTTTCCTGCTCGACCTCTATTAGTGGTAACTACAACAACACCATTTGCGCCTCTTACACCATAAACAGCTGTAGCAGAAGCATCTTTCAACACAGAAAAGCTTTCTATATCTGACGGATCTAAATTGTTCAAATTTCCTTCAACGCCATCGATTAAAACTAAGGCGCTTGAATTTGCACCAAACGTACTTATGCCCCGTATCCAAAATGCAGAAAAATCTTTTCCCGGCTCACCGCTCCTGGTTACTGATATAATACCGGGAACGCGCCCCCCTAACATATTTGAAACAGACGTAGCTGGTACTTGTAAAGATGCTGGACTGACGCTGGTAATAGCTCCTACGACAGATATTTTCCTTTGAGTTCCTTGTCCGACCACAACTACTTCGTCAAGATTACTCACCTTTTCTTCTAGCGTAATTTTCATTCCTTCTTTTGATCCTACAATCACTTCTTCCAATGGGGTGTATCCTATAAACGAAAAAACAAGCGTTGTATTCTTAGATAAATTTCGAAGTCTGAATTTCCCGTCTATATCAGTTATGGCTCCCTTTCCTGGTTGACCTTTAGGAACTACGGATACTCCAATCAATGTTTCTCCATTTTTATCCATTACTGTTCCTGCAACCGTGATATTATCCTTTTTTTGAGCAGACAAATGACATGCTAGGCTCATCAAAAACATTGCAATTAAAATATTCTTCATCTTTTGTAAATTTAACTTGGTGATTATTCAATAGCAAGATATCTAACACAATAATTCCAATATTCTCCTATATAAAAATTATCATAAGAGTCACATGAAATATCATAGGGATAATCAAATGTTGATTTCAAGGGATCACCTGATAAAAAGCCTATTTGATTTGATGTTTGATTGTATATGCCAGCAACGGTAGTTACTATACCTTCAGCTAATGTAATTTCCCTAATTGTTGCCCCTGCACTATCTGCAATGTATAAGTTACCTTGACTGTCAAAAGTTAATCCAACCGGTTGACTAAAAGTAGCAGTTTGCCGGGTACCGTTGGCACCGCCAAAGCCATTAAATCCGGCATACTGTTCTACTGTATTTCCATCTTTACTTACTCGATATATCCCATTGTAAAACAAAACTGATAAATAGAAGTGATCGTCTGCTTTATTATAGGCTAAATAGGAAATTCCATCATTGCCTGTACTGCCGCAATTAGAATTTAATATTTGAATATTTGAAGGATTTGCAATCTCAACACGACCAAATTTTCCAGAAGAATCTCTAAAATACAACCACTTCTCTTCATTATCTAAGGCTGTAGCCCAAATATCACCAGTTACACCTGGCATTTGAGTAGCCATCCGTTTTGGAGCCCAAAGATTTTTCTGTTCAAAGCTGTATATTTTATGAGGAAGCCCTTTTGTTATAGCATAAACAATTGTTCCATCTTTTGTTATAGCTGGTTTGCCAGCAGCGATTGAAGTGGATAGAGTTACAACTTTATTATCGTTGATACTAACCAAACGGACTTCGCTATTCGTCTGACTAAAAACAATAATATTATTAGATGGTAGTGCACCAATGCCAGTGATATGATTGAACCTTGCATTAATTAAGTTCCCATCTAGCAATCTACCATCATGGTCATGCCCAGAAATTAAAGATAAAGACTGAGCAACTGTATAAGCAAATGTTTTGTTTGCCACTTTAACAGTGTCTCGTCCATCTATTAAAACAGAGACTTTATTATGTCCACCAACTTGCCTTGGAACAAGGCAATATATCATATCGCCAGTTGAAGATATAACTGTTGCTTTATTTTTTCCGTTGAAAAGTACTTGTATTTTAGATATATCAGTACCAAAATTAGATCCTTTCACTACAAATTTTGACCGGATACCACCTGAGTCTGGCAAAAATGTCGTTGCTTCAACAGGGAGATTTGGATCGTAAGGCTTACCTTTTTCTGAACTATTGTCAGAACAGCTTGCCAAGAAAATTAAAAAAATAGCTAAAAAGAATAGCCAAAAGTGTTTTTTCATACATGAATTGATTTTAAATAGTAAATAAAAAAGATTGTTTATCGCAAAAGATGAACGAATTAAATGCACACATAAGCTAATTTAGAATAAGTTACTGTTTTGTAATTTTTTATCGATGTTCGTATTAATTTACATTGATATTAGCTTACATTAATAGAATGTCTGACGCTGGACAGAATGCCGCATTGTCCTCAACACAATAATTAAATACCAGATTCATGAGTTTAACCACATTAATACTAAAATTAACATTTTAAGTACGTAGCAATTCCTTTCGAAATTCCTTTAATAAAACTAACATCAACCAGACTTGCGTCGGTATTGGCATCGCTAACTGTTCAATTTATTTTTTTGCGAGTATACTGTATTCTAATAGATTACAGCCGTACTGATTAGTACAAGAGAAAACAATTATTAAATTGTCTTTGAGGGAATGATTCTCGTAATGTCTCTAATTTTTATTAGTTTTTTTCATTGATTTTTAATTTAAGATTTGTGTGTTTTTAGTTTGATACTAAAACAGAAAAGTGTATTTTATAAACTATCTTTTTGATATAATAAATGAATTACTGCATAGGCATATTATTTTTTAATTAAACTTCCGACTATTTTATGTTGCCAAAAGTAGAGCTATTTTATTTTTCAAATAAGATACAAACCTGCCATAAATAGGACACAAATTAATCAAAATAGTTTTCAAAAGCCTTTACATTCAATTCTATGTGTACTTTTGAAAAAGAAATAAAAATCAACAAGAAACTCTTATGAGCTAAGATTCGCTAGCGGAATAGAAAATCATGCAAGTTTCTTGTAACCTTAAAAAACAAATTATTCGTATATGAGAAAGCTATAATCGAAAAAACAACTTGTGCAAAATCTATAAAACAACTTGTGTAAAAAAGAGACACACGCACATAGTAGAAACACAAACGGCATCACTCACATGATGCCGTTTTAATTAGTATTTAAATGCTATTTATATTACTTCCTTTTCTTCTTAGGCTCAACCGATTCTTTCTTTTTCTCCCAGTTATCTGGGTCAAAGAAAAAACGAATCTGATTATATTCGTCAACCTCCAAATCAACACCATTAAGCATCACCCGGCCAATTGGAATAAGATCGATGTCACGATCAATGAGCATATCCGCTTCATATTCTTTGAATAGTGCTTTCCGCTTCTCCTGCTCTTCGTCGGTCAACAGAGATAACCCGAATTGGAACATATCACCCTCGATAGGTTTGTTATCTTTGTTCTCCTTGTAGGCAATTATTAGATCAAATACTTTCTTATCTAGTTCACTGAGTTCGGGAGATATTGCTTTATCGATAATTTTATTGGCAGCCGCTAAAACTTCAAGGTTATCAAACAACACCATGAATAATGGGGTGTTCTTGATTTTATTTTCCTTGAAGTAATCTAATAAATGATTTACGTCCTGCAATTTAGCTTTAATAAGTCCTAGTATCATACAGTTATTTTTAAGCGTTAGTACTGGTTGTCAATTCGTCGAGAATTGTGTAAATATCAGCTAAGACAGCCTGTTTGTCGGCTATAGCGCAATTAGCGTTCAAGTTCAAATTTATAGTAGGCGTATCTACAGAAATTCCGACGCTAAAGCTTCCTAGCTGCACGTTATTAGCTGGGGTTACGTCTCCATCTGATGGTTGAACTGTTTTTGTCACTGTCCCATTTAGAGACGTTAGTTTACTTCCCTGAACATTGTAATTCAGATCATAATTGGTGTCACCATTGCTTGTACTTGCGATGATACTCATTTGTCGAGATTTTTCTTTAATTTCCATGATTGTTTTGTTTAATTATTTATATTTATTACGCTATGTAACCCTCAATCCGCCATGACATTGTTGTAGATTGTCCACTACCATTGTATACAGAGAACCCTGATACAGTTGAGTTGAATATTTGGTTGTTATTAGCTCCTCCCGGGTTCCCAGATGCAGTAACTGATGTTACTGTGTAAGAGTAAATGTTCGCAACTGTTGTGAATCCTTGTTTAGGGAATGTTATTGATGCTGTACCACCACTTGCAACTATCACCCATCCCCACTGGATAATAAAACCATTCGGAAACCACTGGTATCCTGGATTCCCAAATGAGTGTGCCCTATCCCAATTGCTACCATTAGCCAGCAATTGAGCCGCTGTGTATCCGCCAACAGTCGAAGCGTTTCCTGCGCTAGTTGCATAGTTGGCAGAGGAAGCATACCGAACCCCCAAATCCGAAGGTTCAACCCATCCACTACCTGAGTACGCACCGTTGTTGTAAACATAGCGCGAATAGTCTACATAGTTAGTTCCTTCACCGCGGTGTGTTGCGTAGTCGTGTGTATGTGATGTAAGCGAGTAATTTGACGGGGTGAAGTTACCATCATGCCAAACTTTTCTCCATGAATAAAAAGTACTTCCACTTCCCCCCCAACCTCTGAACCATAGATTGTCATTAGCGTATCCACCATATATTTGCATTCCTGTATCTATACCTTTTGCAACTATCAATTGTCCGTATGGTGATGGACAATTTGATGGAGTCGATTCTGCGTTATAAAATCCTGATGTCAAAATAGAGTTGAAGTCTGTTGTATATCTTGAACCATCCTGCTTTGTTACGGCATCATTTGCATGACCAGCAGTATTAGCATAGTTCACACTAAAATTTGACGGGTTGTAGACATACATATTTGATGCGTCACCAGAGCCCCATAACCATGTAGGTTGCCCACCCTGCCCCGACCAATGAAAACGCATATATGCTGAATCGTTACCTACATATTCTGTATATGAACTGTAGGTTGAACCGTATACACTTAAACTATTTGCAAGTCCAGTTAATCCAGTTCCAGCGCCTTGAAAAGTTGTAGCCTTTAAAGTGCCCGTGGATGATTGAATTTGTATAGCGTCACAGGAATACATAGGAGAAGGTGATCCAGAAGCCCAAACTACATTGTACCAAGCAGAATCACCTCTTGAAGGATAATGAGACAGTCCTGTTGCATTACCTGCATTATTTGCATAGTTCACTGACTGGCTACTCATATCAGTAATACCATAACCACCCACAGTCGTAGGTTTACTTCCTATTTCCGACCACGAATAAGATGGTTTACTCGAAGCTTTAGCCCACGCGTAGACATCACTTGCCGGAAGTGATGCAGGTATAGAAGCCGCCGTAATGTATCCGGCAGGATTTCCCGCATTATATGGCGTGTAGCTAAGTGCAGTAATAATCTGAGAATATGTTATGCTAGTAAGATAATTGCTATAATCATAGGTAACAGTAGTGCCGGACATTCTCACAAGCCCGTTACCGTTCAATTGCGTTTGTTTTCCGGCTATTCCGGCAGCAACCCGCGCATCAGCCATCGCATCCGTATACTGAGAAACCGTATTGTAAATGGTATTGCCCACCCGATTCAAACCTGTTGAAAATGTCAACTGAGCTTCATAGTTTCCGGCAGGCTGATAGTATGACGGAAGCTGTCCGCCAAACTTAGCAGAGTCAGAAGCTTGCGCGTTAATGCCTAGGTACAATACATCATTTTGCGACTTTGTATAATAAGCCGACAAGTCCGGTTCGTATCCGATCGGTTTGTATAAAAGATCGGCTTGCGCCTTAGTTGAATATCCTGTCAAATCGGGATGGGTAGCTGACACACCAAGGTCTTCATCGTTAACCCACCAGTTACCGTTATCACCGATACGTGCAGAATAGCCATTGGCTCCATTTCGCACCGAGTAAGTGGATGCGGAGTTATCAGTGTAGTAGATCATATAAGTATCTACCGACCCCGAATAGCTGTCGCCCGATATTTTTCGAATATCCTGTATTCCTTTGCCACTGTAAAATAATAGTCCCATATTAGTCTATTTCTGCACCGGTTACCCGAGTTATAAAATATTTAAATCCATTTGATTCAGCTATTGCATGTAATTCGACGGAATCACCAATAGCCATTTTAATTCTTGTTTTTACATCTCCATTCCAGTCATATAATGCTGCTCCGGTTTTAGAATCTATCCAAATTTGTCCTCCATTTGTATATTTTACAATTATACGCATAACAAAATCGGAAACATCATCTTCCATATCAGATGGTGACGGTAAATGAATTGCTCTATTTGAGCTGTCATTTACATTTTGACTAAGAATAAATGAACTATATTGATTTATATTACTAATTATAGGTTCTGTATTAGTATCAGAAATAACTGCATCACATGAACTGTTTAAAAATGCAGAGGGACCTTTCTGTCTCAATCCACGATTTGCTTGATAATACAAATATCTTGATATATTCCAAAATGAAAATAGTCCATCATTACCAATCTTAGTTCTATTCGTAGAGGGTATAGCACTTATATATGTTCCGTCCACAATGTCACTATCTATATTAACCGTTATAAATACACCAGAATACTGTGTACCTATAGCTTGTATATTATAAGTTCCGGATGGTAGCATAACAGAATAAACAGTACGAGCAATCACTCCATTATCAGGAGCTGTAATGTATCGGCTAAATACTACGTCATTAGTAGAGTTGGATATAAGTATCCTCAGTGTCATTGCACCATGCGAAGCCGTATCCCCTGCACTTGCACTAACTGCAAATGCTATACTTCCGGATTTATCTAATGTAAGGCCCTGAGTATACGCCATTGCATTTGGCTTGCTAGACGCACTCCACGTTGCCGATTTTGATATTTTATTGGTTACAGGATTAAATAATTCATTCAAAGTTTCAACCTCTTCGTCAGCAAACTCAACGGTATCATTCATAATGGCATTCTCAAAAATAGAAAACCCGCCAACATGACCTTCTGTTGCCTCAAAACCCATGTCCGTGATTATATTCCCAGCGGCATCCCCCCGGAAACTTCCGCCCCCGAATTGGAATGAACCATCTTTATTTAAAATTATTTTTGCGATATTAGTCAGTGCCTCTTCATCCGTTCCCCCAAACCATGCACCAACATTTACAGCCGAATCGCCTTGCAAACCTGCCGTTACGACACCATTGCTTGACAACTTAATCATGCCGGCAATAAGACCGTCCATGAATTCTATATAGCCTTTTATCTTGTTATTCAGCAGATCAAAATAGGTTTGCCCATTACTTGACACAATCTTATTCGTCGTAATTCTTCCGGGTAAAACCTCAGTAAAACCATACATTTGAGAGTAACTTCGATCTCCGTCAATTTCAGAATTGAGAATACCCACAAGAAGATGGTAATAACCGCCTACACCTTCTAACGCAATAGCTGTTTCACTAAGCAGAAATACACCAGTGTTATCTGTTTTACTGACCCGTGCATATAAGTAATATGATTTTGCTGAATCAGTCAATACAGGCGATATATAAGATGCCATATTCCAGCATTTATACTCACTGGCCGTATGTGAACTTGAAATATTCGTAATGCCAAGCGTTTTATGTTGTAATACACCAGCTTCAGAACTGAACTGTTTTGCCACTTTATCATACTGCTCTGAGTGAGGAATTCCGACTGTTGAATCAGAATCATTGACAAATTCGAATTGCAGCGTTTCATCACCGGCAATCAACTGCATTGTTTCGACCGTCAATGGTGAAATAGAGCTACTGAAATTCAAAAGAGAACTTTGAAGCATTTCTGTTGTTTGCTTCACATCAGCAAACTGCCGGCGGGCAAAACGGACCGTTTCATCATCCTTTCTATCCGTTGCCTGCTCTTGAGTCGGAATCTTATTCAGCGTAGTACTTAATGTTGTTCCGGTTACTTCATTCGATAGCGTTATTTCCGGCTGTTTAGGCTTGTTTAAATACTCTTTAACTGCCGTTATACGAATGTTTACGGGATCAATTAAAAACTGGTCAGATGATAATGCCACAAAGTAACCACAATCTAAAAAACCTCCAATTGTCAACCAATTACGTTTTGCATATATTTCATCTAGTGTACAGGTATAGGTGTATTTTTGCGTTTCATTTTCATACAGATATTTCACAGCTGCATTCAATACATCCGTTTCGGCAGTTGTGGTGTATGTAGTTGGTAAACCAATATGAAAAGCAGCATATTTGTCTCCTACTTCTGGAATAAGTGAACCCGATGGATAATAGTTTCCATTATCCGATGTTGGTACTATTTCAAATCGTTTAGTGGTTGAATAATAGGCAACATTAAATTCTTTACCCGCTAATTGCCCGGTCTGAAAAATGATAGTCATTGTTTCCCCGGCAATTACCTGTTTCGAAAAATCCAATTCATCCGGAATAGATGAATCAATAATATCATACAGATTAGTTGTGGCGTTCACTGTATTCACTTGGCTAACCGTACCGATCCGTTTTGGGTATATTTTTGTGACATCCAAACTGTCCTCAACCAGTCTTCCGGTAGGCGTTACGCGTTCAATATACGTACCTGTAGCATCAGTTTTATAGCTTATACCTTCATAAACAATAGTTGTATTCTTTGGCATTCTAAGCGTCGAACTACCATAGGTGCTTTCATCAATATTTTTATCCGATCCCTCAATAAATAATCGGGTAATAGCATTCGAAGTACTTAAATTAACGCGTGATGTACCGGGTATAAGTCCACAGTTATATCCATATTTAAGTGGTAGTGGAGTATCTTTCAATTTTTCTACCTTTCCGATATTAATCGTCTTATTCGTTATTTCCCATTCCGTATCAAAAGCATCTGAAGCAACCAACTTAGCCAATACATCAAAACAATAATCGTGATTAAAGTCCAATACAATCGGATCAGCAGTTATACAGGTTCCCACGGTCCATCCACCTGCTGAATCAGCTATATTCATGTTATCAACCAACAATTGTGCAAATTGTGTTGGTGTAAATGTAAGCGAGAACTTTAGTTCATAAGCACTGTTTACTACTCCGTCGGCCATCGTGAAATATTTGAACTTAACATATTTTGTTAGACTCTGATACGAATCCAGCAAAAGCGTATATTCAAAATTTTGGCTATGGTGCTGTGTAAAATTTTCAGGCTTTAATAAAAAATATCGCTCTTCTTTGAAATCAATATAAGCGCCTTCAGCTATCTCATAGAAAGTAGGAGACGAAAAATACAATGTAAGTGTATTTTCACCCATAATAGCTTTGTACCGGTAACTTTTATCATAGGTAAGCACATCTACTATTTGATTTCCATCTTTATCGTATATGATCATAATATATCAACTAAATTGAGAGTGAATTGAATGTGTATACCGCTTGAAAAGGGTTTAATCTTTGAAAAATTTGTCATACTTGAATAATAGCAATTCCGTGTAGTTCCATCTGCCAACCGAAGCTGTAAAGCCTGTAATATGGTTAGCTGATTAAACAATGCATAATAGTTAGTATAAAACTCATCCCGTGTGTCTGCCAACATGGCACATTCAATTGTTATCTTTTTCGATTTCAGTTTTGAACTTGGATAAACAACCTGTCCGCTATTCCGTTCCTGAGTGATTATAAGACCTTCTTTTGAATCAGAAAACTGCAATGCTGAATCATATATATTTTTTACAATAACACCGAAATTTTTCAACTCAATATCATTTAAATATACATACGTAGGCATTATTTTCGTCGATATCGGAGCTGTTATGGTTCTGTCAAACATAAGCAGTGGCGTATCATCCGAAAATTGAACATCTATCTCTGCCGACTTAGGTGGCGTTTTAATCAAACCGCCTTTAAAAGTGAATTGCTGACAAGAAACATAACGAAGCAAAAATGTCTTATTGAACTCACGTAAATAAATAGACTTATTTTCAGAAGACGTAATCAATGCTTTAAATGCATTCAAGTTTGTCAAAAAATCATGCGTTGTAGCAGCATTTAAATAGCATTTAATCGTTACTTTTTTAGCATTAAAATAGATTTCAGACAAATCGACATCCAAACCATCATATTCAAACCAATCATTATTTTTTGGCTCTTTCCGATCGGGGAAAGTAAGCAGATCAGAATCGCCACCTTTGAGAACAAACATCCCTAATGTGGATATATCAATATTATTTATTATACAACTTCCAGCCATTTATTTTTTCCTTTCTTTACTACCTACTACCCACTTACGACTACCAACTACGTATATATCTTTATCCCTTTCAACACCAAATCATCAAACTTTTTATTGATATTATCCAGTAATTTACAATAAGATGTATTGTCAATCAATTGAGAAAGTTGATCAGTCATTGTCTGGTTTATGGCAAGTTGTTCCTTAGCGGAATCAGCTTGTATTTTTGCAAAATTCCGAATATCGGCCACACTGGTACGTAATGCATATACACCACCACTCAATTCATCAATTGAATCTTGTGAAGCTGTAGCAATACCCTTTGTTGTTCCGGTTCGGGTAGTACTAGCCGTCAAATCCTGACCGGTTGCCGCTTGCCAAGCCGAGTAAGCATCTGTAATAAATTTCTGCGCTCCTGTCACGTCTAATCCGTTTACAAAATTGCTCATCGTTGCATTAATATCAGCCTCTTTTTGTTTTGCGGTTAGAGTAGTATCCGTATAAATATCTGTTATTTTCGACTGTAAAGCATTCAGCTGATCGGTAAAGAATATAGATTTTGCGATGTCCGATATCATTGTTTTTATTGCATCACCCACATAGTCTTTGAATTCATCAATAGCAGCCTTCGAATCATTCAGATTATCTACAATAGAAGTCATAAGGTCTTTACCCAGTGACCCGAAAATACTATTCAGATAACTTTGAAGATTAGAAAGGGCATCTTCATAATCTTTTGTATAATCCAATGCCGATTGCAAAGCAGCTTTACTGGTATCATCCAATTTCTGATTATCCAATATAGATTGTGCTAATTCTTGATTCAGGTTTCCCTGAGCATCAATAAGCTGCGGATATTGACTCAATAAATTGGAATAATCGGCTTTTTCACCTCCCCATCCAAACAACCCTGTTTTATGACTACCTGTTTGCACGGTAGCTGTCGATAATCCAGCTACGGCATTTTGTTTTGCAGTGCTATAGCTAGCCATCTGATTGGCATATACATTAGCCTGAGCATAGGAATCAGTACCAAAAATACCTTCAGCGGCTTTAAGCAAGTCGTTTTGCTTCATAAGCAAATCGTTGTATTCTTTTTGTGTTGCCAGTTTAGCTTTAGCCAGCGCTTCCAATGCTTCCCGATGTACTTTCTCGGCACTGAATATCTGTGTCAGTGTAGAGGTAGCAAATGCAGCTACAGCGCCGATTGGTCCACCCTGTTCATATCCTTGCATCGTTGATGAGGCAATATTCATAACAGCAGTTATACTTTTAGCGGCCGAACTGGCTGCATCACCATCCTTTGTTGATATAGCATTGAGCAATCCCACAGCTTCATTAGCAAAGAAACTTGCTTGCGAAAATGCTTTCTGAACCTTCTGGAAACTGGTCTCAACAGCTTTTGTATAATTATTTACATCTTGTGTTGCCTTAATTACACCATCAGCATCACCGTTCTTTTGAGCTGTAGAAAGTGACTCTTTAGCTTTCTGTAATTTAGAATAGGAGTCGATCAGATCACTGAGCGAACCACTCACCTTTTTTGCTTGCGATTTATCTACAGCTTCCAGTATTTTATTGGCGTCATCTTTAGTCAACTTACCAGCTTCAACCTCTGCATTTACACGTTCTTTTATTTGTTTTACCAGATCATCATTCAGTTTCTTACCTAAGTTTAATTGCTGATCGGTAGCAAGCTTGTAAGCTTCAGTTTCTTTAATATAGCTGAGTGTAACCTCACTTACACGTTTATTCCTTTCGGTCTTATCGGCTTCCTCTCCGGCACGCAAATAGGCGGCCTGGTCTTCATATTTTTTCTTTAATGCTGGATCAGTTTCGGTGGATGCCTTAGAGTCTAAAAACTGAGCCTGTGTATCTATTTGATTAATCTTTTTATTCCATTCATCTTCAATTTTCACTCGTTTATCAGCAAGTTCCCCGGCAAGGTCCAACATCTTTTGTCCCCATTGTTCGGTTGCTTCTATTCGTTTCGACTGGTAAGATTTATCTAAATCAAGCATTGCCTGATTGATAGCCTTAGTATCTGTCGGATCAACAGATTTTAAAGAACTCTGCAAATCTTCCGGTTTCGTCGACAAAGGTTTAAAACCTTTATCTGTACGGTGATTCCGGTTATATGCTTCGATTATAGCTGTTTCCTTTTCAGTTATTTTTCGTACTTCAGCTTCTTTTTCGTGATCTATTTCATCCAGACGTTTTTGCAAGCCATCTTCTTGTTGTTTTATCAGCAGGGTTGAGGTCTTATCGTTGATATCAAGCAATAGTTTTTGAAGTTCTTCAGCAGCATTATATTGCTCTTTGGTAGCCTTTTCTTTTTTTACCTTAGGAGCCTTATCGTCCATAAATAATCCGGCAGCATTATCCCCTATTATTTTATCAATACTATTAACTGTAGATTGTAATTTATTTTTCTTATCATCCAATTCTTTAATCTGACTGTCAATTTTTGATATCATAGTAGGAGCTACATCTGCTTCCGTCTTTTGAATCATACCCGGAGAAATTTGTCCGGCACGTTCTGTTCGAGTATCTTTTTTCACTACCCATTTAGCCCGTTCTGTTTGAAGTTTTTGTTTTTCAAGTTCAATATCAAGTTGCTGATTGAAAACTTTCTCCAACTCTTTTTGTGCAGCCTCTGCCATTGCTTTTTTGTTCAAAGCCACTACATAATCATCAATTGCCTTCGTATTTTCACGAACCAATCTACCTGTAGAGTCTAATTGAGCAATATAGCCGGGAACTGTATCTTTTAGCTTCTTAATTGCTTTACTTTTTTCTTCATAACTAGCCGTCTCACTTTCCACTACAGCTTGTAAAACCTTTATCTTAGACATCTCGGCCGATGCATCTTTATTGGCTTCCTTTCGTAAATCATTAGCCAAGTTCATTTTCTTAGCATTTTCAGCCGATGCATCACTTAGCTTATTGAATACATAAATAGCCCCGGCAATAGCTGCCGTCAAACCAAGGGTCAATGTACCCATCAGTATTTGAGCGGAAACTGTAGAAATTCCCATTGCACCTGCTACTTTCAATTCAGCAGCCGCTAGCATTTCCTTAGCAGGTATAAGAATTTTTAGCGTGAAATAGCTGTTTTTATTCAGCATCTCTGCTGTTTGTGTTAGTCCAATGGTGATGGCCATTACAGCCTGTAATCGCATTTGTATGCGCTGGAGGTCTTCATTTTTTCCGGCAAACAACGACATAACACCCACCGAGGCTGTGAATGCCCCCGACATTCCGGTTACCGTTTGTGTAACTGCATGCAATCCACCTTGTGGGTCTCCCAATACTTTTGCTTGCTTATTGGCTGCATTCATACGGGCAGTTAAATCTCCTAATGCAGTTTGTTGAGCTTTATAAGCATCAGTGCCACGCAATCCGGCCTGTGCCATTTCATCAAGTGTTTGCTTGGCATTCATCACTTGTGTACGGAGTCTGACGTTCGAACTGGCAGCCTCATCTACTTTAGCTGAATATTCCCCAAGTGCTGCCTTTTCTTCAGCTAATGCCTGCTTAGCAGAATTCAACTCCTGAACCATCGCACTCTTAGCATTACCGGGAGCGGCCTTTCCTAGTTGACTTTCAATATTTTTTATGTCCGCTTCAATTTGCTTAACTACATTCACCTGCTCCTGTACGGCTTCTTTAGCCGCTGCCACGGCTTGCTTACCTGAATTAACAATACTACCCATAGCCGCATTCGTTTTGTCTGTGGCCGCACTTATGTCATTAATCCCGTCGGTAGCTTTTTTGCTTTCCTCGGTGACATTTTGCTTCATTTGTATGTCAATTTCTACAGGTTCCATAATTCGTGTAATTAGTTTTAATTCGTGTAATATTGTCCCCTTACCAAGGGGACGAGCGTAGCGGAGGGGTTATCTTTTTCCCAATACTTTTCTCAAATCATCTGCATTGTCCACCACCGGTGCTGGACGTCTTCCTTTCATGTAGCGTGGTTCGTCGGCCATCTCCAATAGGAGCATCGCCCAGGGCTGACTCCACATAATTTGTTCGTGTGTAAGTCCGCGTTTTTCTTTCAATTGTCCTAATATTCCAAAGGGGCTATGGAGACCATCCATGTAGCCTGTTAACTCCCCTCTATCTGACCCAGATTCTTCACCGTCATCATCTGATTCATCAGACCGCTGAAGTAGCTGGTAATAAGTGTAAAATCCATCACACCGTTAATGTCTGCGATATGCAGAAATATGCGTATCAATGTTGCCAGTGGCACTTTATCCATCAGGGTGTGTGTAAGTCTTTCCGTGCGCTTAATTTTATTTCGGTCATTCAGCATAGCTATTGCTATTACCCGGCAAACAGATTCCATCTTTTCAACAGCTTTTTCCGAATCTATTTTTTCCAGTCCATCCTCTAGTATTACCCGCGATAGTTCCATAATGGTACCAGGATAAAGAGGACGAATTATAATAGTTTTCAGTCCGATAAACCGAAAATAAAACGGGGCATCCGTTATATTAAACCGCACGCCCCGTTCTAGTAACAAATTAGCGGCTGCTAATCGTTTATCAATTTCCATGATTACATAATAATGAAATCAGCATCCCAATCTGGTTGAGCCAATACACGGAATTTGAATGGGTGTTTCATCTTACCATCCTTACCAACATTAGCATTCAACTGAACACTTCCTTTAGCATTTGGGATAATAAAGTAACCACCATTTTTAAGTGTGTAGCGAATTGCTGTGTGAAGCATAGTTTTCGTCGAAGAATGTTCGTACATTTTTGCATCTCCGGTACCCGTTACAATTCCGCCCATAATAGCTGCCATTTGTACAAATGTGGCATTGATAAATGAACCCTGAGCAGTCAAACCTACTCCGGTCAATTGATAATCTTCCGGAGAATCATTTTCATGTGAATAGGTTTCCACAGCTGTAGGATCACCTTCTACAATTTCCACAGCATCATCACGAAGTGTCAATGGTTGTTCTGCCCACACAGCGGAAGCAATGCCGTCAGCGGTAGCAATTGGTGGCGCAAATTCAATTTTAGCCACACGTAGCGTTGTTAATACTCTTTCTGCCATAATTTTGTTTGTTTGTTTTGTTGATTTATTTGTTTGTTGATTTGTAGAGACAACGCATGCGTTGTCTTAATAATCAAATTTTTAAAAGTCGTTTAATCAGCGAATAAATTTTCGTAAGTAAGTCAAATCGAAAAATAAGGAAACAGATACCTGCGGCTGAAATTAAATAAACCCACCACGGTATTGACCAGCTGGTTTTAGTTGTTGTTTTTACTTTTGATTCTGTTATTTGCTTGGATTCTTTACCAAGTGTTACATGCTGCTTATTATCTGTCGTATTCGTAGTATTTACAGTTGTATTCACGTTCTTTTGTGAAGCCAGTCCGCGGGTACGCTCCGTTACAATTTTTGATAAGACAACTTGTTTACCTGTCGAATCTGGAAGAGCATAGTTTATCTGAGTAATCACTTCCGTACTGTTGTCGGTCAAAATAGAATGATCAACAACATTCGAATCAATAACAGCATGCTGAGTTACACTCAACGAAGCAGTAGAATCAACGTGTATTGTCAAATCCGTTTTTAAATGCTCTTTAAACACCGATTTAGTAGTTCTGCAACCGAATGCCAAAACAGCAATAAGAGTGATTATAATTAGTCTTTTCATCATTTAAAATTTAATTGTACCAATCTTCCGATTGTCCCGATTGTCTTAATTGTCCCCCGTCACTTTGCTTGCCGTGTTATAATTTTCACATCTTGAAGTTTAGTCGTAAGGTCTTCTATTTCCCTTTTCAAACCGGCATTTTCAGTTCTCAATTCTTTCATGTCAAGCGCCATCGAATTTTGATTAATCATCAATTCTGCATTTTGCTTCTTTACCGATATCAATTCTTTGAGTGTTTCGGTATACTTCTCACTTAAAAGATCAATTGAAGCTTGTAATTCGCTTATAAAATCATTGTTCCTTTTTCGTTTACCTATAAACCATCCGACAATGACGGACAGAATAGACAAAACATACGGTGTCAGGATAGTTAAAACGTTCATACTATTCCTTTGTAAGTTGTGCGGTACCGGCAATTGCTACACATGCAGCAACCACATATCCTAAACAAGTCAATAAAACAGTGTTTAAATTCAAACCCATGGACGAATTGGCGACCAATACAGCCGCTGAAGAACCACCGACTTTAAAAGCCAGTTTTTTCAACTGAATAAAAAATGCAGGCGATTCTGCTTTCCAACGGTCAATAAGCTGTTTCATAACTTTACTAATTTAATTACCCGACATTTATCCCGATGTTTATCGGGAGGGGCTTGGGGTCTATGCTTGAAATTTAAATGAGTTCAACCGATTAATCCAACCTTTGATAAAAACCAACTGACTAGGATCACGCTTACAAATATCTTCAAAGAAGTTTTTACGGGCTATCCATATTTTTTTGAATATTTCGCTTTGATCACCACTGTTGATAGCAACTATCGTTTTTGGACCAACTACGCCATCAGGATCCAAACCTAGCGCAATCTGTGGCTTTTTAATTCCCCATGCACCTGAATTCCAAACCCAGTCAACAAGTAGATTGGCAATACTTTGATTGTTGATTTTATCCGCTTGCCATCGGTTCCAATACGTCGATAGGATTTTCACTACGTCAGCGTGATTAATCAAATTCAAATCATCAGCATCAATATCACCGTCACCGTCCTTGTCATATCCTTGGCTCTTCCATGTGGCCAACGTAACGCCCATGTTTGTTGCACGTCCTTTATCGTTAGGATTATTAACCTTACCGCCTTCAACGTGAAATTCAATAGGAATAAGAGAATCTATCTTTGCCATATTTATTCGCGTAATTCGTTTTAATTCGTATAATTCGTGGTTAAAAACAAAAAGGGGCGGTTCCGTAGAGACAAGGTACTCCTTGTCTCTAATATCATTCCCGCCCCTTTACACACACGGGTTTATATTTTTAAGCGGCTGTATCTTGTACAATGGCAAGAATACCTTTGGCATCTGAGCGACGAATACGGCCACCTACACGAACCAGGGCAGAATAAATATCGCCATAGTAAGTTGGGTCTCCCAGTTTTTCAAAGAAATCTACCATACCCAAAGCACGTTCTACAGAGTTTTTATGCCATGCAAGGGCAGCAGCATTATGAGTGGCTGCACCTGCGGTTGCCCAGGATACGGGAACGGGAACAGTTGCATTAGTATAGCGGGCTACATTTGACCGTTGCATAATGTTGAATGAATACAATTTACCTACAACACCATTAGCCTGATCAAGAGAAGACGAAAAGTCCCTGTATTGAGTTGCCGATAAATCACTCATCAATTGATCATACATGTCAGCATCAAGAATCATATAACGATCAGTTGTCGGAATATTCCATTTGTTGAACTGCTTGTTAGCAGCTTTCACATCGGCTACACAAAAGGCTTTACGATTTCCGGTAGCACTATCTGTATGAGCTGCTACAGCGGTTCCTGTAGTTCGTGCAATATTTCCGGCTACTGTTGGATTCCATTTAAATAATAAATTCAATGCGGCGCTTTCAGAGATAGCTTGTTTGCTATCAGCAAGTACTGAATTACGTTTATCATAGCTTAACTCCACAGTATCTGCATTCGGAATTAAAATAGGATCGGTGGTTATTTCATCGAGCGAATAATTAATCTCGGTATCTGTACGAATAGTAACCGATGCGGGCAAACTTGAACGATTTGTAGTTGCCGATACGGAAGTCCCTGCTTGTGGGATATGTACCACTTTACCGGCCAACACATATTGATCTGCATTAAATGCAAAATTCAAAAAAGCATTATCAGCCCACAAAGCTTCGATAATATCATTTTGCCAGATTTCTTTTTGGATGGCCATATGCAGACCTTCACCACCCGATTTGATGAGAGATAAACCTCCACCAATTCCAAGTGCAACCATTCCACCTCCACCCATTGCGGAAGCTAATACTACCCCAATAACGAGGTTAAACATTAATGCAACAATCTTTTTCATACCTTAAAAATTTTATTTGTTTATTTCTTTTTTTTACACTTTATACCTTACATCTGTCCCCTTCCTAAGGGGACGAGCGCGAAGCGCGGAGGGGTTATTCGAGCGAAGCGGAGGGGTTATTTCGGTTCTTTCCCGTAAGCTTCTTTAAACTTGATCTTATACAAGTCCGGGTAACTGTCTTTCAAAAGCAATTGCTTTCCGGCCTTATCAATATCCTGAAAACTCATTTTTTCAAGCTGCTCACGTTGGGTTGTTTTATCTCCCAATTGCAAACCATCCAACTTGGTAGGCACCGCTATTGATCCCAACATCGCGTGCGTTCCTTCAGGGTCTTTGTCGAATAAATTCAACATACTATCACGTACTGGTGTAAGTTTATCACCTACGGGTTTTTCACTCAATCTGCCATCTTTAAACGCAACATCCAGTTCAGCCTCAAAAGCCGATTTCTTGGCTGTTTTATCCGAAAGTTTCAATGCATTAAGTTCAGTTTCTGCATTTGTAGCGCGTTCATCAGCTTTTTGTTTATCTGAAAGAAGCAATCCAATTGCGGTGTCAATTTCCGTATCTGTCGCTTTTTCGCTTAGATTCAGTTTTGATAAATAAATTTTGTCCATTTTTGTTTCTATTTTTGGTGATACAATAAAATCGGAGAGTAATAATGTAGGGTTTTCTTTATATTCAATCTCTTTTCCCTGTTTGTCATAAAGTTTGAGTGCATTAAAGTTTTTCCCTATTGGCGTTATTGATACCTCACGTAACCGACAACTCGTTATTGTAGGTCCATCTTGGCAATCCAATACATACATAGGATCAATTGTACCTTCCAAATCAACAAGTCCGGGCGTACATGCTTTTAAAAATCCGCGTGATACTTTTCCGATAATTCGTTTTACTTGTTCATCGGTATCACCTTCATCAAATACAGCATCTGCCAATAGCAATCCGTTTTCTTTTCTGATATTTTCCCAACGTCCAAGTGGTAAGTTCCAATCGTTATGGTCATATAGCATTACCGGATTTTTTTCAAATTGGGTTGTGTCAACTCCATCTACCATCACACGCATACCATTTGTCAGCACACTCGAATCTAATATTACGTATGGTATTGCATCCATCTTTAATTGTCGTTTAATTGGTTTTTAATTGTCGTCCCCGTCCCAATTGTCCCCATTTAGGAAATGATCAAATCGGAGTAGTTTCCCTGTCTGTTTAATTACACTGCAAAAAAACTCTATAAAAATCACCTACCAAAAAAGTACTGCCATTTTGTCCTGTATTTTTTATCGTATGCCTTAAAAGCAGTTATTTTGCTTCAAATTAATAAAGACATAATGTCAGATTTAAAAAACGACCAAAAAAAGGAGTGGGCAAAAGAACTCTATTTAAAAGGAAGCTTAACGCAAAAAGAAATAGCCGAAAAGGTTAGCTGTTCTGCTGTAACCATTAATAAGTGGGTAGAGGTTGGCAAGTGGAAAACGCTCAAACAATCAATGCTTATTACCCGCGAATCTCAACTAAACAGGTTGTATGCTCAACTCGATGAGTTGACAACTAATATAATGGGGCGCGAGCCGGGAAGCCGTTTCGCCAATTCAAAAGAAGCAGACACAATCGGAAAATTGACTAATGCCATTAAATCAATGGAAACCGAGGCAAGCATTGCCGATATAGTCGAAGTATGTAAACGTGTGCTGAACTGGCTTCGCCCTATTAATCCCGGAAATTCGAAAATAGTGGCAAGTGTTTTCGATGACTTTATTAAACATGTTTTAAAAAGGATTTAAGCATGGCAGCAACTAAGGCAATGGATAAACAAGCTGTTCAGGATTGGAATATTTATTTTTCCAACTTCTTAGAATCAGTATCAGCTGATCAAAACGAAAGTGAAGATCAGCGAAAAAAACGTGTTGCCAAATTAGAATCGAATCCCGAAGAATGGAAGCGATATTATTTTCCTAAATACTGCTATGCACCAGCAGCATCCTTTCACAAAGCAGCAACGAAGCGAGAACTTGATAATCCCGAATGGATAGAAGTACGTATGTGGGCGCGCGAACTTGCTAAGGATGTGGTGGAAATGATGAATACTCTTTATCAAACGCTAACCGGAGTAAAACGGAATATCCTTTTTATTTCAAATAGTTATGATAAGGCTGAAAACCTGTTAGAACCTTTTAAAATCAATCTGGAAAGAAACGAACGTATCATTAATGATTATGGCGTTCAACAGAATCCGGGAAGCTGGTCATCGGGCGATTTTGTAACCACACAGGGAGTTTCTTTTTTAGCTATTGGAGCCGGACAATCACCACGTGGAAGCCGTAACGAGGAAGTACGACCCGATAAAATAATTATATCGGATATTGACACGGACGAAGATGTACGCAATAAAGATGTAATTGATAAGCGATGGGAATGGTACGAAAAAGCCGTATATCCAACTCGGTCAATTTCTAAACCTTTTCAGGTAGTTTGGTTGGGTAATAAGATTGCAAATGATTGCTGCGTAGTACGTGCATGTGCCAAAGCCGATAAAGTTGATATTATCAATATTGTCGACAAGAAAGGTGAAAGCTCTTGGCCGGAAAAGAACAGCAAAGAAAATATTGAACGCATTCGGTCAACCATGAGTACAATGGCATTCGAGGGTGAATACATGAATAATCCCATTTCTGTGGGCGATGTTTTCAAAGAACTCACATTTAGTGATATTCCGCCTTTAAATAAATTCCGTTTTCTGGTTGCCTATGCCGACCCAAGTCCAAGCAATAATACAGGAGAACGTAAGAATTCCACAAAAGCTCTTTGGCTCATTGGATACCTGGATAATAAGTTTTATGTCATCACCGGTTATCTTGATAGGGTTACTAATGATGAATTTGTCGACTGGTTTTACTTTATACGCGACTATGTGAAAGACCGTACACAAGTGTACAATTACATCGAAAATAATACCTTGCAGGGTCCTTTCTTCGAACAGGTATTTATGCCACTGTTTTACACCAAAGGTGCTGAGCGCGGACATATTGGTATAATACCCGACGAACGTAAAAAACCAGATAAGTTTAGTCGTATAGAGGGCGGATTAGAAATGTTGGTTCGTACCGGAAGATTAGTCTTCAATATAAAAGAGGAAAATAATCCGCACATGCAACGCCTGAAAGAGCAATTTAAACTTTTTAGCGCCACCATGAAAGCCCCCGCCGATGGACCTGATGCTATTGAAGGTGGAGTATTTATTTGCAACAATAAAATATTATCCGTTACCGGAACTGGTGAAAGCCTTATTTCCGGATTCGGAAAATCACGGAATAACAGATACTAAATACAAATTCAAAACACACATGAACGCACAACAAAAATTTATTATGTGGCTGGCTCCACGTATCGCAACGGTAATTATCAAATGGAGAGGAAACCGATATCATTTCGAAAAAGCCATTAAACAGGCTGAGAAATTAGCCTCATCTACTTTTCATGTATCATATAATAGTGGAGGGCGGAGAACCTATATTTATTTCATCGGAGGTAAATACAGGGCATTAAACCGAAAACAAATACAATACTGGCGCAACCATACCAAAGGCGTTCGTACGGGTCTTAAAGTCTCTCAGATGGTAGGAATACAATTGTACGACACACAGGGACACGTAAACTCACACCCTACTTATACCAACATGGAAGTGAAAGGTATTGACATTATATATAAACGATTTAAAGACTTAAAATAACTATCACTTTCAACTATCAACTGTAAACTATCAACTATCATGTACATTAGTCCTGACGAAATAACAACCCACCTTGGCGTTGATTCTATTGAAGCTATTAGCAATGGAGATGAAACCATGTTGCAGGCTGCTATCGACGGTGCGTATGTCGAAACTAAAAGTTACCTATCTGCTTTTGATATTGCCACCGAGTTTGCTAAATCAAAGCCGACAAATAACGATACAGATACACGAAATGCACTGCTAATCATTTTTGTAAAAGACATTGCAGTATGGCATTTTATCAATATTTGTAATGTAAATATAAGTATGACAATTCGGGAAGATAGATATAACCGGGCTGTATCATGGCTTAAAGGAGTTCAACGGGGTGAATTCATACCCGATCTTCCACCTCTTCCTGTGGAACAAAAAACCGATCTTATTACTTTTAGTTCAAATCCTAAACGAGATAACCAGTTTTAAATAAATTTATAATGGCTAAAAATAAAGTAGACTTAGTTCCAACGGAGAAAGCACCGCAGGGTATAATTATAAATCAGATATCCGTAAACAGAGTAGTTAGGCAACTGCTTGATATGGGTAAGTGGAAAACCGCACTTCAAAGCGCCGAAATGGACCGGTGGACATTGCTGTATGATTTGTATGAAGGAATACTTACCGACGGTCGTCTTTGGGATGCCGTAGAACGTCGCATCAGGGCGGTTACATCTTCCGATCTTACGTTCCAGTTAGCCGACGGAACTGAAGTACAGGAAATAATCGACCTCATCGACACCGACGATTTCGAGTATTTACTACATGAAATACTAATGGCAATTTTTCAACGGGTTTCGTTGATTCAATTAGATTTTTCCGACGGACTACAGGTTTTTAGCGTTCCACGCAAACACATACGTCCACTTACTAAAACAGTGGCTGTCATGCAAAATGACATCGACGGTTCCATATCTTACGAATCACTTCAAAACATTGTCGAAGTACTCGACCGTAAAGATAAGTACGGTTTATTGCTTCGTGCAGCTCCCTACGTCATCATGATGAGGGGTGGTATTTCCGACTGGGCACAAATGGTCGAACTCTTTGGAATGCCTCAGCGAATTGGTAAATATAGCATCTACGATCAGGAAGCGCGCAAACAGTTAGAGCAGGCTTTCAAAGAACAGGGTGCTGCTGCCAGTATGGTCGTTCCGAAAGAAACGGACGTTGAGATGGCCGACAATGGACGTTCTACTAATTCGTCTATTTACAAAGACTTTATGTCGGAGCTCAAAGAGGCTATGTTAGTAACGGTCCTGAGTAATACAATGACTACACTCGACGGTTCAAGTCGTTCGCAGAGCGAAGTACATCAGGATGTAGAAGATGAAGTCAACAAACAGGACATGCGTTTTGTACAACGGATTCTGAATAAAAAAGTAAAACCAATACTCGAAGCCCGTGGATTCAAAGTACATGGTGGTTCGTTTGTTTTCCCTAAAGCACTCAAAGACCTTACTGTTGACGAATTAGTTTCACTATCTGACATCATCGAAATCCCGGCTTATTATTTTCAGAAAAAGTTCGGAATACCCGAAGCAAAAGGTACAGATGTTATAGCCCGAAAAGCTGCTTCACCTGCACCCGTTTCGCCTACGGACGTTCCACCAACTGATGTTCCACCGGTTGATATTCCGCCTGTACCTGACAAGTCGCCAAAGTCACCACCGTCCCCAAATGACCCCTTGAAAAAAGGGGACAAGCGTAGCGGAGGGGTTAAGCCAACCGCCAAACTTTCTGACACCGAAAATAAATTCATTCGGGGGATTGTTGATTTTTTCGCAAACGCCCGGACGCTGGGGAGCCGGGCAAACTTGAACGAGAAATCGAACAACAATATAACCACAAACATTAAGATGTCCCCTTCCGAAGGGGACGAGCGCGAAGCGCGGAGGGGTTCTGAGTTGGACTTATCTGACACCATCAACATCAATGATCTGATAAAACGGGCTATTCGTGAGTTGTATGATGACGAAGAAAAGCGCAACGAACTGATAAACAAAAATCTGTTTGACGTTACAAATAACAAGTTGCAGGCTGGAATCGACACGTCATTAAAGACGGTAGATGATTCCGAATTTGTTGATAGGTTTAAAAATAATACGGCTGTTTTTGCTGCCTTTAAAAACCATCTGCAAACAAAAGAGATAGTTGCATTATTGACCGATGAAAATGGAAAATTGCGTTCATTCAGTCAGTTTAAAAAACTGGCATTGCAGGTATCCGAAAAATATGATGGTAGATGGTTACAGACCGAATACAATCAAGCTGTTCGTTCGGCTCGTATAGCGGCTAATTTGAAGGGTTATGAAAAAACCTTACACCTGTACCCTAATTTGGAATACGTTGAAAGTACGGCAGCCAATGAGCGCGAATCGCACTTAAAATACGTCGGTACTATATTACCGTTCAATCATCCATGGTGGGATGATCACATGCCGCCAAGCGATTGGAATTGCCAATGTTCGGTAAAGCAATCCGACAAAGACCCAACGGATGTTCCGGATGGTGATTATGTCGATCCTCAATTCCAAAACAACCCGGCTGAAACCGCCAGTTTTGTAAACATAGAGGATAATTCATATTACACCAATACCGATGAATCCGTTCGTAATGATGTTATGTTGGATGCTGCTAAACTATTAGAACAATATCTTTCAAGTAAGAAGAACACAGGAAAATAATTTATCATTCATAATTTATCATTAAAAAAGTGGATATAGCCGATTTCTCAACCCAATTCACTGGCCAAATGAAAAAACTCGATGAGTTTGTTCAGGGCGATGACATCAAAACCATTATGGGTGTTGAGGCGGTAAACCATTTCAAAGAATCATTTCAAAATGAAGGATTCACCGATGAAAGTTTAGAAAAATGGCCCGATGTAAAACGCCGTAATCCGGATTCTCCGTGGTACGGTCATTCAGGTCAGACAGGAAAGTATTCAGCCGCACGTACTACGGCTAAAATTCTGAGTGGAGAGACTAAAGAGCTGCAAAATTCAATATCGTACAATTACATTGCAAGTGGGGTTCGAATTACCGATGCTGCCCCGTACGCCTCAGTTCATAACTTTGGCGAAGGTGCCAACGTATATGGCCGAAAACCATTCATCATGAAAAAACGCAAATTCATGGGCGAATCAAAAGTACTACGCGAAAACATTGAAAACAAAATAGTAAAAGAAATAAAGAAAATACTCAAACCAAATTAGTGTAATTCGTCTGAATTCGTGTAATTAGTATTAATCCGTAAAATTAGTGTTGAATATGAAAGTAATCTATAACGCCATACTGGCACAACTAAAAACTACCGTTCCGGCTCTCTCCTGGATTGATCAGGAGATGGGACAACTCGACGTACCTACAGGCGAACGACCTGCCGTAAAGTTCCCGTGTGCCATTATTGGCATTGAGTTCAACGAATGCAAAGACCTGGACTTTGGGGGTAAAATACAAGAGTGTAAAGCAAACGTAATTATACGTCTGGCATTCGAAACACCTACACAACGAACCTCATCCATTGCCGGTGATGACATTCGAGAAAAAGACCTTGCATTTCACGATACCATTACGGCCGCTTACGCAGCATTGCAAGGATGGGGTACCGATGACTTCGACCCATTATATCGGGTCTCACAGCGCAAAGAAAACCGAAAAGATGGCATCTATGTGGAACGCATCACATTCAAATGCGAATTCGAAGATCGAACAGCATTATAACAAAAAAGACCTGTGCAAATCTGCACAGGCCTTTTTTGTCTACATAGTCATCAATGTCACCAGTCATTATTCTTACTTAGTCCATTTTTCATACTGTTCAAAAAAGAATTAAATATTAAGTCCATTTTTAAAAGTGTATTTTTTTTACATGACGATAATGCTGGTAAATCTTCAATTTTTTTATCTATTTCAGTACCCATCGTGAAAATAGAATGAATATCAGTAAAAGTATATTTATACCTTCCATCTTTAAATTGTAAAGTTAATGTAAAAGTGTAAATTGAATATTGATCCTCTTTGATATTTCCTTTAATAACTAAAGATGAATTTTCAACATCCGATTGAATAACAGCTTTAGCATTTTTAAAAGTATTTCCAATCCATATTTTTGAATTACTGTAAATTTGTGCTCCACTAGATTTATCAATTTGAACAACTGATTCATAACATACTTTTCCATCCTTTGACGGTAAAATATTACATATACTATCATTTTGAGAAAAAGAAAGAAAACAATTAAACAATAATATTATTATCAGTATTTTTTTCATGATGTTGATTTTTAAATTATTCCACAAAATTAAAGAGTTTACCTGAATAAACAAGCAAACTCCTTAAATTATTTTTCATCCGCCATTGATTCATATCTTGTAGAAGGACCCATAGGTTCAATTATACTATATGTTATATCCTGATAATTAATCTTTATTTCATATTCAGATAATTCTTTAGAATAATAAATAGGTATTCCTTTGAAATTTGGTTTATCATCAAAGAGCCCGGTTTTCAAACAATCTATTCCAAGAAGATAATAAGTTGCTGATTTTTCTAAACTAGACCTGTCTAAAGTACTTATAATAAAGCTGCATATTGAAATATTCGGATTTCTTCTAGTCTGTAATACAGCAGCATTCAAGTCAAATATTGTTATCATAATATTATATGTTATTCAAATAATTTCAATTGATTAGGATCATCATCCGGCTTCATTTCGTCATCTACAGCCTTCTGATAACGCCAAAATGTCCTTTCACTAATACCTGTTGCTGGAAAAACATAGTTTCTATACACCCAAAGCTTGCACTTATCTTGTCTTCCGGGCTCATATTCTTTTTTAATAATAGCTTTTATTTTTTCAGCCGAAATACGTCGGCTTATATGTTTCGGATGTTTTTTAGCCATACTGGGAGGACAGAATTCCGATTCTGTCAGCGTTTTAATCAGTTTTTAAATACAATTTTTATACTCACAAAAATCCGTCTCTTCCCACCTTGTCCGCATACGTCGGAACCACATCATGTACATGCCAGTACAATTCCTCCCATGTAGGTAAAGGTCTCATTAACCCGCGATCATCAATATAGAGCGAAGCATAAACCTTTCGGGTGTCTACCCCGCCATATTTGGCTACATTGATTTTGCAACTTTCATTTATGTAGTCATATTTGATCTCGTTTTCTGCAAGCCACAATACAGCCTTTGCCAGTTCTACACCAGTTCTGCATGTCCATATAATTATGGTGTATCCTTCATACTTAAGCTTATTAATAGTATCTTTTGCCCCCGGTATCATTTCCCCTATTTCGGGAAATTCATCCTTTACGATCGTCCCATCAAAGTCAATTGCAATAATCATATTTTCTCTTTTAATTTTAAAATTTCTCGTTCAGCCGATGCCAGCAATTTAGACACCGCTAAATATTTCCGTGTTAGCATCTCATTTTCTCTCTTAATTCTCTCTACATCGTCACCCACGTCCTCACAGTCCCCCGATGTAAACCGTCCCTCCGAATCCCGCATGCGTTCAGTTGTCCCCTTTAAAGGGGACGAGCAAAGCGGAGGGATTACCCCAAACTTTAATACCAACTGTGTTTCGCATGTTTTCTTCATTTAAACCTATCTCTAAATTTTTGCAATCCATCATCACCGGGAGGGGTGATTTCCAAATCGCCCTTATCGGGAGGGTTGAGTTCCAACTCAACCTTATTTATCTCCCCATACCTATCATTTACAAATTCATTCAGCTTATCAACTGTTTTATTGCTCACCTCGCAATGATACTTGTATTTTCCGAAGTCAATAACCGTTTTTGAAACAATACCGCCCATGCAGGAAAAACTATTGAAAAACACTCTGTAATGCATCAAATTCAGGCCACTTGTCCGCATATCCCGAAACAACTTACCAACTGAAAGCAGAACTCCTGAGGGGTTTTCTATTGCATTATTCCACCCCATAAATTTCCATTCCTTAGGAACTACCAGTTTTTCAAAGAAATCATTGCATAACCGGTTAAGTTCCTCAGCCGTTTTAGCCTCTTCACGTCCCCATGTTCCCTTACTTCGGGGTTGGTAGTGTTGTTCTGCCATATCTAAAACTTGTAAAATGGATACACGCCATTGGTTCAGTAAGATTGTATTTTCCTTTTTCAAACCAATCTCTAAAATCCCTTTGTGACAACCCGTCATTTTCAGCAGTCATGTAAAACGGAAAATCGCGAAATATTCCCCCCTCACACTTAATGGCCATACCGTCATAAGGCTGTTCAAATTCTGATTGATAAATAGCTTCCTGAACTCCTACGCCGCTATCTTTATCCAATCGTGCAAACTCCACCTGCTTATTTCCTTTCACGTATCGGCCGAGTGTGTGATACTTAAGCACTATTACCGCATTACCGGCCAACACTTCGTCAATTCGTTTTTTCCAAAGAGGAAAATTACCTCGGAAAGTATGTATTTTTCTATTATTGAATTTAATGTCTCTATCCAAACCCAATTGAATAAGTTCTATAAAATCGGTATATTTACCTTTTTGTGGGTGATATGCCGGAAATGTCCGGCTAACCATTATCACGAATGTTTTAATTTTAATTTTATTTTTCATTTTATTTCCCCTTATATGTTTTTTTAAAGACTCCACAAAGTCCATCATCTCTCGATTCATCATCACAGGGTAAATCGGCACCCAATTCAACACAATACCTCTTCAAACTACATTTGTTGCATGGATCACTCATGTGATTTGTTGGAAGCTGAGAATAACTGTAGAATTCATGATATTCATTCTCATCTATTCTGACTGTATTCTGATCTTGCGATATATCAATTTTTGCCATAATATCATGTAAAATAAAATGTTTTACCCGATCCGCTGCCGAATCGTTGTTGTTTAATGATTGTTGTAAATGGAAGATCATTTTTATTAATCTGTTCAAGTGCCTGTTTTATGGGAGTAGCATTCGTAAAAAACTTGCACTCCCTGTCTTCATGCTTCACTTTCAAAATATAGCGTCCATCTCCATGTGCTGTCTTTACGTTTGCTTCAAAGTCCAGCACTTGTATTTCGACGTTTATTACGTCTTGTATAGAAATTACCGGAACATTGAATATATTTTTATCTTCAGGCGGCTTTACGCCCAAATCAGAGAACTTTTTCATTTAGTACTTTTTTAAGTAGATGCTTCGAGTCGCAGTGTTTCGCCCACCCTAACCAGGGAGCTATTTGCATCCGGTAACTTTTTGCATCAATATCCTTTTTATTCAACTTTGCAGCCTTTCTGCAAAGCCGTTTTTTAATCGATTTTCGCATCAATATATGCGTATGATAGAATTTGTAACCCACGAAGTCAATACCGCGAGAATCGACAGGGAATACCTGATAATTGCCCTTTAGTTGTAGGTTTAGCTTGTCTGTAAGATAATCGTTTATATCAACCAGTAAACCGTGTAAATAAGGCTTATCGGGTGCCAGTATCACCATGTCATCGGCATATCGGTAGTAATATTTTACTTGCTTAGATTCTTTCAACCAATGATCAAAATAACTCAGATACAGGTTCGCAAAAAACTGCGATAAATAATTACCTATTGGAACGCCTGGCGCACTGTCAATAATCAGATCAAGCAATTCAAGCAACCGGTTATCTTTTACCTTTCGCCTGATAATTCCTTTCAGTACATCATGATCAATTGACGGATAAAACTTTCTTACATCCATTTTCAGACAAAACTGTGTATTTTCAAGGTCTTTTAAATCCCGTTTAATCGCTTTTAAAACGGCATGTATTCCACGTCCTTTAATACAGCTGTATGTATGCTGAATGAAAATACTTGTCCATATTGGCTCCATCACATTCATAATAGCATGATGGACTACTCTGTCCCGAAATGGCAATCGGTAAATTTCCCTCTCTTTCGGATCATAAATGGTAAATACGCTATATTCCGAAGTCCGGTAAGTTCCGTTTATCAATTCATCCTGTAACTGTCTCATGTTGCTTTCCAACTCTTTTTCAAAGAGCCGAACACCATATGTATGCGCTTTGCCCTTTCGGGCTTTTTCGTAAGCGAGAACCATATTTTCCTCGCTGCATACCTGATCATACAAGTTATTGTATCTTTTCATTGCATTTCTTTGCTTTTCGTATCGGAGCGTTCGGTTACCCTACCAGCACCTTTTGAAGTTTGTTATTTTTTGGCAAGTGCCAAGGCCTTTGTCTTTGTATATTTTTAGCATAGGTGCGAGGTGTTACCTGCATTCGCATTCGAGTTATCGTAATTCGTATCATTGAAAACGAACCCGCCGGCAGACACCCTCACAAAGACAAACAGCCTATTTTGATTATTTCAAGATCATTCTTGAATAAACGTCTGTGAACGTTTTACCTGCATACTCTGCCATTTCCTCAGTGGGAAAGCAAAGGCGCGAGGCGTCACCCGCACGCGCAGTCGAGTAATCGTAACTCGCAGCAAAGAAAACGAACCCGCCGGCAGACTGCATATCAAACCAAGGAAACCATTTACGTTGATCCCAGTCGTTCCAGTCAGCCTTCCAATTTCCAACTAACGCTTTGGTGATTACTACCGCTTCATACACGGCTTTGAAATATTCGCGAAGTTCTTCAGGTACTTCGTTGAATTCAGGTGTTGCAGGCATACCTGTTACGTTCAAAGCATCTTCTACTGTTTTGATGCTTTCCATTTGTGTTACTTCTACTTTTTCCATGTGTTCAAAATTGTTTGTGCCTTTCGGCTGATTATTTAATAAAATATGAATATAATTGTAAGAATTGTTTCCCTGCATAAGTGGCTAATTCGTCACTCTTAAAGCAAAGGCGCGAGGCGGAACCCGCAGACGCAGACGAGCAAGCGCAATACGTAGCATGGAAAACGAACCCGCCGGCAGACACTTTAAACCAAGGATACCACTTATATTGATCAGCGTTTAGCATGTCAGGCTTCCATCCTTCATTCAATGCGCGTGTGATAGTCTTTATTTTCCGATATGTGATTTCATCATCGGTAAAACTAAGTAGTTTGAAATTGGATTCGTCTAGTGGCGTTTCGCCCAGCTCTAAACAGGCGTCTTCGTATGATTTTATACGATCCATAATGTTTTCGGAAAAGAAAGCTTTTCCAAAAGTATCTTCAAGTGCTGCCTTGAATTCCGGAGTTGCATCCTTGTACAACCTCCTTGCATTTTGTTCTGAAATCTGTATTGTTTTCATTGAATTGTTTTTTTATTGTTTTTCTTCCCATACTCCCTTTGGGAGTTTACACATCCATTGTCCAACAGGCTCAACTAGATCATAAATATGTTCAGCCTCAAAGTCTTTGCTAAATAAGTTCTTGTAAGCAGTCAGTGTTATTTTAAAATCATCTTTTTTCAACACGTAATTGTCAAGAACTAAAAGCATACAAGAAAAGCCCATCACCTTTTGTAATTCCTCTTCGTGAATTTTCTTTTCGTGAAGTTCATTAGCCTTTTGTCGATAGGCTTTTCTTTGAAGTTCCTTAACCGACGGCATCGTAAATGTATACGTCCATTATCTGAGTCTCCGTAATAGCAGCTATTTCGTAGTCAGCCATAGAAACTTTCATTCCTTCCACTACGCCTGCATTAGCCTCTTTGGTATCATTAGCCTGTACCAACATAGTTACAGCTGTTTTACGTTCAACACCCTTGTCTTCATCCAAGCAGATAAACATTACTTTTGCGCGATACCATTTATCTCCGTTTTCATTGAAGAACATTTCGTTGATCTTTGCCCTACGAATAGCTGTTACTGTGAATTCACCACTGATAAACGGCCTCATTTCTTCAATAATTCTCGATTCCGCCTCGGTAAACGATAGCGCATCTACCAAATAAGTTTCACTCACTTTTGCGATTTTACCTTCTTCGCCTGTTTTTTCGAACTTTATTTTACACTCGAACCAATTATGCATAAATTTTTGTTTTTTAGGATGGGCGAATTCCGATTCACCCAATGATTAATAATTATATATTAGAAAAATTCAATTCAATAGCCTCGTAAGCGCCCGCAACGTTTTTGGTAGATACCCGGTAATAAACTTTCGAATCGGGTCGACGCTCAGCTTTTTTAATCAGATTACAGGCCTCTGTAAATCGTGGGTCATTTACCCGTTTTTCGTGACGGGTAAGGGGCGTTATCTTTTTAGGGTCCAACTTACCGTTTTTGTTCTCAAATGCTGTAAGAATCATTTCTTTCACGAAATCCTTTGATGAATCAAGGCTTTCACTCAGAAACTCATGCAAAATTTCTTTTGCTGCCATGATCGTCTGATCATCATATTGCAAAGCCTCATTAACGGACCTTTCAATTCTTATTGATCTGTCGAAATTGTACCAGGTATAATTACCTTTAAACTTCTCATCGCGGGTTAACTTATTTTCATCTAAGAAAGCCTGTTCAGCCTCTTCGCATAGCTGTTTAATCTCCTTTTTAAAGGCAATTAAACGCCCATTTACCGCCAGTGCATCTTTTGCCAATCGGGCTGAATGAACTTCCATAAGCCGCTCAGCTTTTGTCACGCGCTTGTATGGTATTCGAGTCCCGGACTCATCTACCCACGTTTCATTTTTACTTGTTTGTGTCATTTTTTTATCAAATTTGTTATTAATATTAATACTCTGTCCAATATGAAAAGATTGAATATAAAAAGTAATATCAATCCTTGTAGAACCTTCCAAAACGGTATTTTTTCATCTTCCATCGCTTTTTATTTTAAAAGTAGATAGTTCCTCAATTCCTCCGGATAAACTTGTATTTACACTCTCATTACGCGTGTAAAATTTCACTTCTAAACAATGTAACTCGCTACATTTTGCCTCATAATCCGGATGAGTTATTGAATTTTCTTCAAACCATTCAACTACCCGTTGTATCTTAGCATTTATTTCCTGCAACCGCTTATTAGAATTCACCTTTCTAAGTTCTTCCTCTTCCATTATTACCATTGTTTCCACTCGTTTATAAATTCCGTCACTCTCATATTCTTCAAGCGACATTCCAAGCTCTTTTGCACGCTTTCTATGATACCATTTCAGGCGTATTGCATTCTGAAGTTTTAACCGCTCTTCAGGGGTTATTGGTCTACGCGTATTCTTCGTTTTTAGGCGCTCTTCATATTCTTCAAGCGAAATGCCTAGCTTTTTAGCTCTTTTTCTACGAATGCATTTTTTTGCCGAAAGGCGAATCCGAAGTAATTCTGGCGTTTCGAATTCTGAACCTAATTTTTTCATATCATCTAATTTAAAGTTGCCAAATAGTCAACCTGATCCTGTGTCATTGCTGTCACCTTATTCAGGTCCTTTGTTTTGTTATTAAAGGCATAATACAAGCTTTGCAACCTTTCTTTTGGAATCTGATTAAAATCCGATACAGAACAAGCATTACAGGCTATACCTTTCACTTCATTCATTGAGCTTGTACATCCCATTGCTTTGCGCCATGCAAAAATGGAGGCAATAAGCCGTTTCCGCATTTTGTCAAGTTCGTCAAGTACGGGGTTCACCTTCTTATCAAGTGCATCACATACCTGTATCAATTGATCGATCGTTAGATCAAGCGACGTAACCACTCCATATTGCGCCAGTATAGCCAGTTTTCCGTCGTTATCAATTCCGGCCTTTCCAAGTAGCACATGCAATTTTTTTACAAGTGCCGTTTTTTGTTTTTCCATAAAAGTTTTTGTTGCCATGTGTGTCGATTTTTTTATTCGTTATTATTTTTTATTCCGTATTTCTCTGCTCGTTCTCTCCAAATTACATAATGCCCTGTTTTACCAATATATCTGCCTTTCGAATAAGCTACATACCCCTCAACAAGTATTTTCAAACAGGCATCATACATTACCGATTTAGCGCTACGTCCGGCGGGCGATTTTCCATCTGCATGGCTGATAAATATGATCAGTTTGTTTGGAAATTGAGATTTGAAATTGATATAATCACGGTAACTCATCTGCGTGTACTGAAAGGAGTCTATAATCACTATTCTAGGACTCTTTTTTTGTTTCAGTCTAGCTGTAAGATCAGCCATGTTTTCATTTACTATCAGCAACTTTCGTTTCACGTCATTCATTCCAAAGTTTTCGAATGATTTCCGCAGTGTGTGGCTTGTGCCTTCCTCCCGGCTAACTAAAAGTATTTGATCTATAAAGTCAGCAAGGCATTTAATCAGCTGGAGCACAAAACTTGTCTTTCCGTTTCCTGAATTTCCCCAGATAAACCAAACTCCTGTTTTTTCAGGTCTATCGAAAGCATCAAACCACTCATCCTCAAAATCAAAAAGATCGTATTTTTTATCGAAAATATTCTGTACCGTTAATGCTCTCTTAATTGCCATTTAATCACCTTTTAATTGATTCCCTTTTCTTTGTTTCTTTTCGACCGCTTATACGATTGGGCTTTCTTCTTTACCCGTCGCAGATCACCTTCGCTGTCTTCAATTATTTCGCTGATTATTTTATTCTCTGAAATTCCATTAGCCACACAAATGGCCGTAATGTCGTTGGCTGTTATTCCGGTTAGTTCAATAAACTTTCTGCCTAACCGGCTCCAAATTTCCCTGAATCCCTTTTTATTCTTTGCCACTCCGTTTTCAATACGCTTTTTGAAATAAGATGTTGAAGTCAATATGATGGAGCAATAGTCTTCCAGTTCGTTGTACAAGGTGATAAAGAAATAAAGCAGTTCGTCCGATAGCTTATCAACTTCATCAATGTAGATTATCGGGTCTACCTGACGCTTTAGCGTTGCAATGATCTCCTGCATCATTCGGTTTATGTTCATCCCGTCGGGTTCTTTGCCTAGCGACTGCAATAATTCAATGGCAAATTGCTTTTTATTCCAGTATTCGGAACATTTCAGCAGGTAGGAGTTTTTTTCTTTCGAAATAAGTTTCAAAAACTCAGTTTTACCCGTTCCGGCATCACCAAGCACCGAACTGACCAGGTGATTTTCTTTGGAGTCAGTCAAAATCATTTTCAACTGACGGGTGGTGCTTATTTCGGCATAAATCCACTTTTCAAACTGATGACCTATTTGAGCGGCCACATTGCGCCACATATCATCATTAATTAGCTCCCAATTTCCATTCATCATCTGGCTTAAGGTAGCCGAGCTTACGTTTTTCAATGAATTAGCCGCTTTGTTCTGGCTTCCGTATCGGTCTATGTATGCACTAAGCGTCTCTGTGATTTGTTTTTTCTGAATAGTTTCCATGTGTATCGTTTTTTTTAGTATATGTTGTAAATATCTTGCTCTTCATCCTGAACGTCTACAGCGGCAGCTTTCAGTTTTTTTGTATTCGATCGTCCTTCATTCCTATTGTTTTTATGCTGTCCTTTAGAGTCTGTTATACAGAATTTCTGAAGCGTATCGTTTTGGAGCAATACAGGCATGATATCAGCCATGTTCTGTATATTTTGTGCTCTGAAATCAGATACTTGCTTTTCAAGGTTGGCGTTGAACTCTCGTACCCGTTGTATTTCTCCACTATCACCCGGCTTTCTGTCTTTCAATGCCATTGGCTGCACATATACTTTTTCAAGCAGGAACCGGTGTGTTTTATCTTCGCTAACCGCTAATACCTTATCCATATTTGTAGGGTCAAAGTATATGTCAAACTTCAGGTGATCGTAATTTCTGAAATTTGGATTCCAACACTCCCACGTGTGTTTTATACCGTTGATTGTTTTGTGTAACCCATCACTTTCACGTTGGTTGGGCTTTCCTTTTGTTTCTCCGAATGTGTACAGGTAGTTTTCTATGGACATTTCCAGTTTATTATCTTCCGCCGTAGCTTCCCACAACTTCATATATTCATCTATCTTTTTTTCCCTTGCTTTTTCAATGATCTGAACAACCTGGGCACATGCGCCTGCATAATCGGGAAATTCATTCTTGTATTTGTTCAGATATTCCGTATTTGCCTGCTTGTCTTTGGCAGAGGTGATACCGTAACCGCTCCAGTTCTTTTCGTATTGGCAATAATCGTGATTAATGCTTTTAAAATAGGGTTCAATAACCTTTGCTTTTGCGTTCTTGGCGCGGGCGGGAGTGCTCAGTTCTGATACTGCCTCGTAAAATGGAGTCATTTTCTTTATGGAGTATCGGTCACTTTGTATCTGGTGTGTCCGGTACATCTTTCCAAATAGTTGCGCTGTGTGGCATTCCGCATTCCGTAGAGCCATTGTAATCAACTCCGGAGTTTCATGGGTACCTATTGCATAACCAATAATATATTTTACACTTGGGTCAAGCACTACAACCACCGTTGGCCGGTGATGATAGGTTGTTTTACCATTTTCAAACTGCTGAAACAATAGTTCCACATCCCAACCATCCAATGTCCAGTAATAAAGTGGACATGTCGGGGCAGATCGTTTCACCTGCATTGTTTTTTTGTTTCTGAATTCAACAGCTCCGCGTCTTCCTGCGAATATTTGTGTTGCATATTTCTTTCTCCACTTAGCCACAGCAGCACCGGTAATTTTATCCCACTGCAAGGTGGATGCAATCATATTGTACAATCCTGCTACCTGTTCATTATCCAAATTGCGTGGATCAGCTAGTAATTCATTTAGAATCGATTGTTTTTGATCATCATTTACCTTGGCAGAATTCTTATTGCAGAAATTACGGTGAATCAAACATCCATATCCCTCTTTCAGGTACTGTTTGTATTTTTCATGTAGTCTTCTGTCATTGCTAGGCAATGTATGAGGGTATTCTTTTCGGTCTAGGTCCATCACTCGCTTGGCTATATCATTCCAAATACCTGTTGTAGTTCCACCCAAAGCCCTGCGCATTGTTACACGGTCAGAAATCAAACTATGAATAGCATTCAGTACGATTGCATTGGTATAGTATTCTTTTACTACATTGTTGTCCTCCGATGCCGGCAGGTATCTGTCCGGCTCAACTTCATATGAGCTATAAAACTCCATCGCTGCCGAATCCTGAATAATCAATTGTTGAAGTACATTCGTTATGGTCTTTTTGGTGATATCACCAAATTCCATTTCTATTTTCTTCCGAAAGCGCTCAGGCATGGTTTTATAGTCAATCAATGCTGGAGTACCATAGCATCCCCGCCTAATCACATTGATTTGTTTCCTTACTGTTAGCTTTCTATATGTATCTTCACTCATTATGCCATTATCAATAAGGCTTCTTGACTGAATTGCCAACATGTTATTATAATATTCAACCATAATTTTAAAATCTTTTGTTCCATCCGGGGAATCGAACCCCGGTTAAACCATTTAGGATTGTACTAGCTTAGCAAAATTGGCTAAAATCTGTTCGTACGTTGTAAGTTTCATTTCAACTATTGAAAAACTGTCTTTCACTTCGTCCAGATTCAGTTTATATGCAATTTTAGTTTTCAGGTCAACCACAATTTGAAAACCGTTTCCAAAATTGTGGATCATTCTATCTACTGTGTGAGTAGTGGTCCAATTAAAAGTTTCTTCATTCATATCTATTGATTTTTTGAGTTTAAAATCGATGGCCGGTTTGAATCCAAATAAAAGCCAATACAATTACGATTGCTGCAAAGCATATCATTTTTACTTTCTCTTGTAATGTCAGTGTTATCATGCTTTTTTAGTTTAGTTTTTAAACATTCCGCCTGATGCCAGGGCGGCTTCTCTGATTTTTACCTGTTGTGGAGTTTCTGCATGTCCAGCAAGAGCTTTCCGGATGGTGGGATAGGACCCAAGTTCCAGCAATGCTGTTTTCACTTTGAAATCCACAATAATTTTTTTTTCAAGTTCCATGTATCTGTTTTTTTAGTAGTTTTGCATTTCAATGTAAATCATGACTGAAATACGTTGCAAATATAATTCAGAAATACGTAAGTTGTATCGATAAATTTCAGAAAAACGTAACTTTTATATTAAAATAAATGGAATCTACTATAAATGAACGGTTTTATTTCGTGTTAAAACATTGCATTGATTCAGGAAAAGCAAAAAATAAAGCTGATTTTGCTCAAAATATAGGTATAAAAGCATCCAGACTTTCTGAAATAACAGGAAACCGAATGGGTATTAGTACAGAAATATGTAATTCCTTACATGAAAAATATGGAATTAATATGAATTGGATGATTTCTGAAGATGGAAATATGATAAATGAGCAGAAAAATGACTCCATTCAGATAGTAGATCAAACCTCTTTTAATTATCTTTTGGATAGATATGAAAAGCTAGCCGTTGAGAAAGGGCAATTAGAAAATGAATTAAACGCCATGAAAAGTTCAACAGGGAAATCTCCTGGTCCTACTACTTATACTATTGGTTCGAAAGAACTAAATATAGCTTCCGAACCACACAAAAACAAATAGTCAAGTACCACACACACTTATATAGTTAGTTTCAGTATATACGGCTGTTTTCTAGCCTATTTTAAAAATATATTTTGTTTTTTAATGTATTTATAGGGGTACTTATTATCTATTTTGCTATTGTTTTGACTTGATTTAATATCCTATTGGTATGCATATTCGTATATTTTATTGTGTTTTTGTCCACCCAACTGTCCACCCAACTGTCCACCCAACTGTCCACCCATTGTATATTTTCTACTGTTTTATCGATTTTCAGCTCCGTTTTAATCTTTCACTTTTGGGCATAAAAAAAGCCCCTATTTGGGGCTGTATTTAATGGCTATAGTTATGCTTTACGTGTTATTATATCGCATCTTACGCAGCTTTTAAATGGTTATTAAGCACTAATTAAAGTAACTCATTAGTTTTGCCGCTTTATATTGTTAATAATATAAGCAGAATTAAAGTAGATGTACATTTTGTTTTTCTTTTATTCTTTGTAACTTCCTGCTTATTAGTTTATTCTTTTATTTACGTTGTACGTTTTGTTTTTTCTCTTATAAAGCTACTCTTTATTACTTTTTTTTTAAATTCATTTTGGTTTATGTCCAATGCACAGATAATCAAAAAACTTGGAGTTGAACAAGGATTATCTAATAATAATATCAACGGGATTGTACAGGATAGGAATGGATTTATGTGGATTGGTACCCGCGCCGGGCTCAATCACTTTGATGGCCACAGATTCAGAATATTCAAGCATTCTGCACTTGTAGGAAACACTATTAATAGCAACGAATTAAACCCTATTTTTGCTGACAGACATGATAATATTATATGGATTGCCACCGAACGAAATGGAGTGAATGCGTACAATTACAATGATAATACATTCACGTATTACACTTCCAATGAAAGTAAAACAAGCATCAGTAACAATGGCGTAACCAATATTTCAGATGATAAATTTGGTAACATTTGGTTTAGCACATACAGTGGAGGAATTAATTATCTGAATAAAAAAACAGGGTTGTTTACCTACTATAATCGGTCAAATGTGAAAGGATTTAAGAGTGATTTTGCATGGTGTACCGTGGACGACCGTAAAGGGCATCTTTACGTTGGGCATGTTAACTCCGGCATGAGTATTATTTCCCTTAAAGATCGCACATCTATTAATTTTTTAAACGACAACAAAGACCCTAATTCCATTCCCAATAACAGTGTAAACTGCATTCTTATTGATCATAGGAGCAGAATATGGGTGGGAACTAATATGGGACTAGCCATATTTAATCCCAAGTCAGGAAAGTTTAAGGTGTTCAGAAAAGATCCGACCAATCCAAATTTTCTTTCTGGAAACGTAATTCGTTGTATCACTGAAATCAACAATAACAGCATCTGGATTGGGACGAGTACGGGCGGCATAAGTATCCTGAATTGTAATGATGAAGTATTTGATAGTCCTAAAAAAGTATCGTTTAAACACCTACCCATTCAAGACAATCCAAACGGACTATCAAATGCATATATCGAAACCATCAAACAAGACTTATATGGTAATATATGGATTGGTACTGCCGGTGGTGGCTTGAATTTTATCCAGAATAAACCAGATTTCTTTAATAAAATTTCCTATCTACCAAACGATGAGAGTTCGGCAAGTCTGAGTAATAAACTGGTTTCGGGGGTTTGTCTGGATTATACTGGTAATCTGTGGGTCAGTACAGAAGAAAAAGGGATAGATGTATTTAAAAACAATATCAAAATTAATAATTTCAACAAGAGAAACAGTATTGTATCTAACAATACGGCTTGTGCTTTTAAAGACTCTGAGCACAACCTATGGTTCAGTAATGTAGATGGAGGTATAATGATTTACAATACGAAATCAAACAAATTCGCCCCTCTCCCCGGATTTAAACCTACCGGATCCCTTATCAGGTATTTTTACGAAGATTCAAAGAAGAATATATGGATTTGTTCTGACAATGGTTTATTCCGCTATAATTTGATAAATCACGAAATTAAATTTATCAATGGACTCTCAGATAATGTGGTGAGGAGCGTCGTGGAAGACTCTAAGGGAAATTTATGGATAGGAACGCTCTGTGGAGGAATCAGTGTTTTTAATTCTGCATTAAAATACATTCACTTTTATCCTCCTAGTGATGAAATATATGGGATTAATCATATATACAAAGACTCTAGAAACAGAATATGGATAGCAACACGTTATAACCTTCTTCTTTTCAAATCATGCAATGACACTATTTACGAGAAATTCGGTTTAAAAGAAGGTTTCGCCGATTGTTATTTTCATGCCATTGCCGAAGGTACAACTGCCAATGATATTTGGGTTAGCACCACTAACGGAATTAGCTATTTAGACTTATTGCATAAAAAAGTGCGCAATTTCAATAACCTTGATGGCATTCCATTGGGAGATTATATAAATGCTGCAGTGGTCAAATCGGTTGACGGAACCATCTATTTTAGCTCCCAGAACGGAGTTTGTTGGTTTAACTCACATACTCCTCTCCCCGCGTTTAAACTCCCTAATGTTGTCATTAGTAATTTTTCTATAGCCGAAAAAAAATATGCCTACATAGGCGATTTGACTGATATTCCTGTAAAAGACACAGAAGAACTGAACTACAACCAGAATACATTCAGCATCTCGTTCAATATTCCCGATTATTCACTAAACGAAAAAGTTGAATTTTCTTATCAATTGAAAGGTTTGGACGATAGCTGGTTTAATATTTTAAACAACAAGGAACTTACTTTCCGCGATTTACGCCCAGGAACGTATGTACTCAACATTAAATGTCGATTACGCAACCAAGAATGGTCGGACAACTATCGCAGTATGACAATCATTATCAATCCGCCATTCTGGTTCTCTTGGTGGGCAAAAATCATTTATGTCATTGGACTACTAATCGTTGCATTTTACCTAACACGCTTTTATAAAAGAAGGCTCGATCTGGAGAACTCACTGTACCTCGAAAAGAAAAATCACTTACAGGAACAGGAATTGAATGATGAGCGTATGCGATTCTTCACGAACATCACACATGAACTACGAACTCCCCTTACGTTGATTATCGGTCCGCTTGAGGATCTTGCAACCGATTCAACCCTTCAACCACTGCAACAAAAGAAGGTTATGTCAATTCAGCGCAGTGCCAGACGTCTGCTCTACTTGATTAACCAGATTCTGGAATTTCGCAAAACGGAAACTCAAAATCGCCGCCTCAGCATGCACAAAGGGGACATAGCAGTTTTGGTAAATGAGATAGGACTTAAATACAAAGAATTGAACCAAAACCAAGAAATTGAGCTCTGCATTGACAAGCCCAAAGATCCGGTAGAAATATATTTCGATACGGAAGTTATTACCATTATTATCGACAACCTACTTTCAAATGCTATAAAATATACCGCAAGTGGCGCTATCACACTCCGGCTAAATGTGAAAGCCGACAGTCGCAATCCTTATTTAGAGATTCAGGTAGAGGACACTGGTTTCGGTATTCCATCAGAAGCATTACCACGCATTTTTGATAGATATTATCAAGTGAAAGGCAAACATCAAATGTCAGGAACCGGCATTGGACTATCATTGGTGAAAAATTTGGTAGATTTACATCAGGGAGAAATTTTTGTAAAGAGCACACCAGATAAAGGCACCACATTTACTATTCGCCTGCAAACAAATAATACTTATCCGGGAGCCATTCATGCACCTCAAAGAGCAATGGAAACTGAAGAAATCGAAGAATCAGCAGATGCTGAAACTCGTCTGTTGATGTTAATAGTGGAAGATAACCAAGAGATAAACAATTATATCTGTGACTGTTTTAGTGAATCCTTTGAAACGCTGACAGCTCAAAATGGTAAAACAGGGCTTGATATTGCACTTGATAGAATACCAGATATTATTATAAGTGACATTATGATGCCTTTAATGGATGGTATAGAACTATGTAAGCAGTTGAAAGAAGATATGAGAACTTGCCATATCCCGATTATTCTGCTTACCGCTAAAGATTCGATGCAAGATAAGGCTGAAGGCTACAATGTGGGAGCTGATTCGTACTTAACAAAACCATTCAGCGGCAATTTGTTACGAAGTCGTGTAACCAATTTATTGGAAACCAGAAAAAAAATCGCACAACTATTTTCTACGTCCATTGTCAGCAAACAGTCTTTAGTGCAAGACTCTATCAGCAGGTTAGATAATGAGTTTGTTCAAAAGATCACCGACATTATAGAAGCAAATATTGAAATCGAACAGCTCAATATTGCCCAAATAGCCGAACAAGTAAACATGAGTTATTCAACTTTTTTCAGAAAAATAAAGACCTTGACCGGCTTATCTCCAAATGAATTTATTCGTAAAGTTCGCATGCAAAAAGCTGAAAAACTATTACTTAGCTGCAAATACAGTATTGCAGAAATCAGTTACAAAGTAGGTATAAGTTCACCGGCCTATTTTAGGCATTGTTTCAAGGAGGAGTTTGGTGTTATACCCAGAGAATACATGCAAAACGTAAAGGATGGAAAAAGAGGACACAATGAAAAATAAATGACTCTAAACCAGCCATTGTTATTTTTCAAATCATCATTGATCGTAATTCGATAAGTATCTGATATGAAAGTAATATAAATAAAAATATCCATATCTTTTTTAGGATATGGATATTTTTATCTGACAGACATATTACTATATCAGCATTTTCAGGAATATAAAACAGGTGCATTAGAAGTGCATTTAGCTCATCAATTCAGGCACTATTTTCAGAAAGAAGTGCCTGCTCCGATTCCATAATTTCATCAGTGAATAATTGATTTACATTATTTTGAATGAGATCAAAAAACTCTATTTTAGTCTTACCGAGTCAATCCCTTTGTGCGTAGGAATAACTTGTTTGATACTTCCGTCGACATTGAACTCCATTTTATCGATACACACTTCGCGATTATACCCGGCTGCATCGCCCTGAGTAATTCCCTTCGGGTAATTAAGACGATGGTAAACAAGATACCATTCGTCTTTTCCGGAAATCTGAAGCACAGAGTTATGTCCTGTACCGTAAATGTCGGCTTTAGGGTCTTTAGCAATTACCAAATTATCCTTTGAGATGGTAAATGTACCCAAAGGCGACGTAGAAGTAGCATAACGTACGCAGTAATTTGGGCTGCGTGTATCGTCTTCCGACCACATAAAGTAATACACACCATTGCGGTAAAACACATAAGTTCCTTCACGGAAAGTATTATCGGGTTTCAGTACGGTCAATGTTTCCTGCTTTATTGAAGTCATATCATCATTCAGTTCGGCACCAACCATAAATCCATTTCCCCAGTAAAGATAGCTTTTGCCGGTTTTCGGATCGGTAAATACATCCTGATCGATAACCTGACCACGGGTTATACCTTCGGGACGATTCTCAATCAACGGTTTTCCCAAATCAACAAATGGTCCTGTCGGGTTATCGGAAACAGCTACACCAATCTTTTGCGCAGCAGTAAAATAATAGAAGTATTTGTATTTTCCATCAATCTTCTTTTCTACAATACAGGGTGCCCAGGCATTACGGTTTGCCCAAGCCACATCCTTACCCAATTGCAGTATCACTCCTTCATCGTTCCAGTCTACCAGATTATCAGACGAAAAGCACTTGAAATAGTTTCCCGACCAATTGGTAAATCCGTCGCTAGTAGGATAAATGTAGAACTTGCCGGTTTTCTCCGAATAAAGAATCTCCGGATCGGCATAATAACCGTTCAACACCGGATTATGATTCTTTACCGCCACAGCAGTATAAGTTTCAGATTCCCGGCCGGGCATTTTTACAGTATACTTCACTCCCCCTTTACTAAAATCAACAGCACCGATGGGCTTAATACTGACTCCCGGAAAGTTATTCAATTCAGGTTTGAACAGACTTAAATTGGTAGCAGGTTCAACCGGGAAACAAACCTTTTTGGCAACTGTATCCACCACGATATTGATTTTCTTCAGTCCTTTTGCTTTTGCCGACTCAAATACAGAGGAAACGCTTACCCATTTATTGGTTAATCGGGCAGCTTCATCGGTAGTAATAGGCAACACGGTTCCATGACGGGGATGAAAATCCATGGTTACATCCTGATCAATGACTTTGAAGTGTTCCAGATCAGCACCTTTAGTAAACTGATATCTTCCGCTGGTGTACATATCGTACATCAACACCCAGTCATTGGAGTTGTTTAGCTTAAAAACTCCGGCTCCTTCTACCGGGCTGGTTGTTTGTTGCATCATACCACCTACAGGTTTCCATTCTCCCGTAAGTTTATCAGCAACTGCTTTTCTAATTCCCTTTTCCGTATCTTCGGTTTTGTAAAACAAATGATACTGACCAAATTCTTTTACAATATCTCCATCAATACAAGAAGTTTTATTGGGATTAAAAAACAACTGTCTAGGAGTAGTTTCAAGAGCTGTAAAATCTTTATTGGCATAAGCATAATAGATCTTATCATAATCGCCTTTTTCGCTTTTCAACATCGAAAAATAAACCATATACTTTCCTACCGATGGGTCATAAATAGTTTGTGGTGCCCATACACGTTGTACATCGCCAAACTCGGCAGGAAAAACAGTGGGAATATTGATGGCTGTAGAAGTCCAGTTTAGCAGATCGGTCGATTTCATAAGCACTATGCCCCGGTTCGAATTCCAGCCTTTACTGCAAACCATATCGGTAGCAACCATATAAAAAGTTTTGCCATCTTCGCAGCGTAAAATGTGCGGATCCCGGACACCACCGCTCAGACTGATCTTCTCCGAGCTGATAATCGGGTTATCCTGATTCAGTGCTTTGAAGTTGTATCCATCGCTACTCAACGCAAACCGGATTTGCTCTTCCTCTCTACGGTTGCCGGTAAAGTAAACAAAAAGGTAAGCACTGGTTTTATCCTTCGTATTTAAGGTCGCAATTTTCTTCTTCGAATTTTTCGTTGTTGATAATTGTTCCGATTGAACAGTGTTTAAGCAGCCTAGCGCAATACTTAAACAGAAAATAAATTTGATTCTTTTTAAAAACATTCTTGATTGGATTTATAGATTGGTGTTGGTATTATTTATATTGTTAGTTTAGTATAAGAAACTAAATAATTGACTCCTTTTTCCTTTGCAAAAATACGATTTCTCACTATAACTGAGGTTCAGGAATCAATCAATAAAGTCGAAAATCGGTCAAAACAGGCAGAATAAATGACTATTGGACCAGGATAAATCCCCCATTCGGTTGAATAGTTACATCAGCCTTTCCATTTTTAGAAATAACATAGTTAGTCATTCGTGGAGAAGCATCAGCAGCATCAATATACTTAACGACCTTTTGTCCTGCAAGAATAGATAAATCTAACTTGAGCCTCAACGCTTCTTTGCCGGCATTTACTCCCACCACATACCATTTTTGTCCGTGCCGGCGAGCTAATACACAATACTTGCCCGGATAACCGTCAATAAAACGCGTTTCATCCCAGGTTGTAGGTACGCCTTTTAAAAAGTTTATTTCAAAGGCCGGAACATCTGTCAGATTATTCGGTGCGATAGCAAAGTTTTGAATTGAATTCTGGAATAACACCGAAGTAGCAAGCTGAAAGATATCAGTTGTTCTACGTATGTTACCGCCTTTATTATCGCGGCTATATCTTTTATTTAGCAAAACCGGTCCAAAATCCATACTTCCTACAGTATTCCTTATGAATGGGTGCAAACAAGCATTGAAAGCCTCCATATCATCAAAATGTTGGTTGAAGTATAAGTTTTCGGACGCCAAAACAGCTTCGCTTCCTACATAGTTGGGGTACATGCGTTCCCATCCCCGTGGCAATGTGCATCCATGAAAAATAATCATCAGCCCGTATTCATTGGCATCAGAAAGAATATCTTCGTACAACTTCATGGTTTCCTGTTTATCGCCACCGAAAAAGTCTATTTTTAGTCCTTTTACTCCCAAACTTTTCAGCCATTTCATCTCCTGCTTACGGGCAATAGACTCATTCATTTTATTCTTCGGTCCTTGTGGTGCATCATTGGCATAACCGTTTGAATTATACCAAAGAAAAACATCCACACCCTTATTACGGGCATATTGGATGAGTGCTGGCATCCGATTGTATCCTATCTGTGTATCCCACAAGGCATCAATCAACACATATTCAAATCCCATTTTGGCAGCTAAATCAATATAAGTTACCTGATCGTCGTAGCATGCACTTGCATCTTGCCACATAATCCAACTCCAGGTTGCGCGTCCGGGTTTATACTCTTGTGATGGAGCATAAAGTGGTTTTACCACATCAAACGGAATCGTAGTTTCCACAATAGGTTTCAGATCGCTACCCACAGTAATTGTACGCCATGGAGTATGCCCGGGCAAAGCCATGGCGGCTCCAGCAATGCCAACTCCATTATTTTCGCCCGAAGCAGGAAAAGCAATACTATACAATCCATCTTTAGTTCCTTCGCTCAAATGCGAAGCACAGTATTTACTACTTACGCCAGCTTCGGATACCAGTGCCCAACCGTCATTGCCTACATGAAACAGACAAGGAAAAGTATAACCAAAAGCGTATTTAGATGGTGTGCCTATAGGTTCATCGGCATGATATTCTTCTTCATAGCTGGGTTTGGAGCGCATCCAACCAGTCATCGGCCCTGCTTGCGGACAGATAAAAGTGGTTGTTTGCTGAGGGAAATGAAAACCTGTGGTTTCCTTTTCAATCACACACCCGGCTGTTTCGCCGTACTGAGGCAAAGAATAACGATAGGCAATATCGTTATTGCTTACACGAAAAGTAATAGTTATCGTTTTCTTCTCCTTATTAGAAAAAGTGCAAACCAACTCATTAGCCCGATAGTGTATCTTACTGACTTTGGCACGGGATTGATCATAGGTTTCGTCAATGATTGAATCTTTATGAGCTACCAATGTCATCTCCTTACTTAAGTCGCTAATATTGGTAACCAAGCCCAAAGGGGAATCTTCCAAAATCGGCTTATCCTTATAGGTTACCATGTAATTAGGAACACCCTGTTTCAGAAATACCTTTACTTTTAATTGGTTGTCTGGTCCCGATACAAGCAGATCCTGCGCAAATAAAGTACCTGCAATCATCAATACTATAAGACATGGAAATATCTTCTTCATATACTGTCTTTTTAAATTTTAAATTAGATTTAAATCTTCAACTAAAAACGAATAACTTTCGCCTTTTACCAACGACCGATAAAAGGCTAAGAACTATAAAAACTCTGAGTACAAACTTAGGTATTTGTACCCGGAGAAAAGATGGTAAAGAGTTACAAATAAATAGTTATAAGTTACAAGAGTATTTATCTGAATTTTACTTTCATAAAACAGATCATTAAATATTATTGCTTACTTAACAATTATTTGTTTATTACTTTAATGGTTACATTTGCCTCTTTCAACCATGGAGCTGCAAACTTCAGTCTTACGTTGCCATCGCCTCCTGTAGCCTGAACATAGGCTATTAGCCTGCCATGGTAAACACGTTGTACATTATCGTTGTAATTCCCCATGTCGGCATTATTACTTGCTTCGAGGCCAAGTAATTTTGCCGGACCTTCAATACTGCAGGTTACTTCATCTTCCGAAATCATAACCGGAATTCCTTTTTCATCCACTACCTGAACCGTCACCTGAGCAAGACCACGATCTTTCCGGATTTCAGACAAATCGGACTGCGCTGTTATAGCATATGGCCTGCCGGATGTTTGCAAGACATAGCTGCAAGTCCTGTTATCTTTTGCATCCAAGCCAGTCACTTCCAGTTTTCCTTCACTAAACGGCACATCCCAATAAATAACACCCGTATTGTCATCCTTGCATTTAACATTGCCCAACTGTTTTCCATTTAGCGTTAAACAGGCTTTTGCTGCATTGGTATAACATACTACACGTATCATCTTGCCTTCTTCATAATTCCAGACAGGCCAAGCATCGGTTGATAAAAAGTGTTTGTTTTCTGGCTGTGGATAAGTACCAATATAGGCAACAGGCTTAGAGCTCCACAATGCCTGACGGAAATGTCCGCGAGGTTTTATAAATCCGCCAAAGTCCAGAAATCCAGAATAAAATCCACGCGACGGCCACGAGCCCGATTCACCCAGATAATCTATTCCCGTCCAAAGAAACTGTCCAAAGATGTACTCATTATCCCGAACCGCTTTCCACGACTCCATACTATGACCATTTTCACTCCCAAAAATAACCCGTTTAGGGTATTTTGCATGATCTTGCGCATAGCGGTCTTCGGTATAGTTATAACCTGTTATGTCAAGAGTCGAAGGATATTCTGTTTCGTTCGACATGACAACACCCGCCAGTGCAGCTGTGACCGGACGCGACGTATCTAATCTGCGAACGATGGCAGCCAGTCGTTTGGCTATAGCTCCCAGTCTTTCGGCTTTCGGGTTGTTTGGTAAATAACCACCCTGAACGGGTTGGTTGATATTAGCATGATCGAGAATGGGATGAGAATACGGATCGTTCGGGTAATCCACTTCATTACCAATACTCCACATGATGATGGATGCATGATTGCGGTCACGGAGAATCATATCGCCCAGATCTTTATCGCTCCATTCGGAAAAATAGGAAGCAGCACCCTGAAACCCGGGAGTACCTGTATTCCAACCTGTGATCCATTTCTTTTTGGAAAACTCCCATTCATCAAAAGCTTCATCCATAACCAACAGACCAATTTCATCGCACAACTCGTACACATCCGGAGCCTGCGGATTATGACTCAACCGTATGGCATTACACCCCATTTCTTTGAGGGTCGTTAATCTTCGTTTCCATACTTCGCGCGGTACGGCTGATCCTAAACAACCGGCATCATGATGAATACAAACACCTTTTAGCTTTGTCCAGACACCATTCAGTGCAAAACCTTTGTTCGGGTCAAAAGTCAGTGAGCGAATACCTATTGGTTGTTCATTCTGATCAATAACTTTTCCGTTTTGAGTTACAACGGTTTTGAGTGTATATAAATTCGGCTGTTCTAACGACCAACGCTTGGGTGAAGCAATGCTAAAGGTTTGTACCGAAACAGTCTTTTTATTTGCTTCTGTTTTCAGGTTTTTGGACGACTTAGCAACGATTTTCCCCGACACGAGGTCGGCTATTTGGTAAGATACAAGCACATTGGCAGCTTTGTCGGTCTCATTATTAATGGTTGTTTCCACCGACACATCAGCTTTCTTATTTGTAACGCTTGTGGCTTTTAAATACACTCCCCATAAGTCGAGATGCACAGGAGATGCATATACCAGGTAGGTATTCCGATAAATTCCCGAACCGGTGTACCAGCGGGAATCGGCATCCTGCGAGTGATCTACCCGTACCGAAACTAAATTTTCCTGACCGAACTTAATATAAGGAGTCAGGTCATACATAAATGAAATATATCCGTTTGGACGTTTACCAACACTATTTCCGTTGATAAATACTTCGCTGTGGTTATACATACCTTCGAAATAGATATACACTTTATTCCCTTTTTCGGAGGCGGACACGCTGAATGTTTTACGATACCAACCAACACCACCGGGAAGATAACCGGTCGCACTGGCTTTATCCGGACTATACACACCCTCAACACTCCAATCGTGAGGCAGGTTTAGTTGTCGCCATCTGGAATCGTCTAAACTTGCGAGTGCCCCGTCTTTCACATCCGAAAGTTTAAACCGCCAGTTATCGTTGAATAATATATCTCTTCCAAACTGAGGTTTTGCTTGAATTGCAGTTACAAGAAGTAACGCAGCAAAAATCAGCAATTGTTTTGCTTTCATCTTATACATATAAATTTTACAAAAAACAGGTAATGCATTTAATGGAGGTGAAGAAATCAATCAATAGGGAGACGTAACGAACGATGTTATCGTTTATTTAATTCTTAAGCGACTCTCCATCTATTGAATTAATCCAATGCCATTTATTTGACTATAAAATAATAACTTCCTGACTTAATTTCTACTATAGTAGTTTTGTTATCAGCACTAATTAGCGTTACCCCACTAGCTTTGGAAAGAGTCTTTCCACTTTCTAATATAACAGATCCTTTTTCAGTGGGGATATACACTTTAGCTGTCGTGTTTACAGGAATAGAAATGTCTAATGCAAGCTGTCCATTCTCACGTTTCCACTCAGAACGAATCAATCCGCTCACAGTTTTGTAAGATCCTTTTACCCATTTAAGATCACCCACAGGTATAGGCTTAATTATAATTTTACGGAATCCGGCTCCATCTCCTTCTTCATTAAACCCAATACCAGCCAAATCATGAAAGAGCCATTCATTTATCTGGCCTAACATGAAATGATTTTGAGATCCCATGTATGCACCATCAGCATTCCATTTTTCGGTCAATGCTGTTGCACCCTTTTTCAACTGGTAACCGTATCCGGGCTTCTCCGATTGATTATTCATTTCATAAATCAAATCTGAATATCCTTCCATAGCAAGAGCCTTCAGGAGGTAACGATATCCAACATCACCGGAAGTAAATGAGTTTCCGTTTCTACGAATATCAGCAACAAGGTTTGAAGCAATAATTTTTCGGTACTGAGATTCTGCAATGCCTAGCGCCAACGGCATAGCCATTGCTGTATTTGACCCTGTGGAATAGATTCCTTTTTCTGCATTAAAAAATTTGTTATTAAATGCTGTTCTAATTACCGCAGCTTTCTTTTCAAATTGTAACGCATCATTCTTTTTCCCAATCAAAGTTGCCATTTTTGCCATTATCTCATAATCATAATAGTAGATAGCAGAGGCCGTAAATTCAATAGGAGTGAGTTGTGACCCCCAGGGATCTTTAGGTCCCATATCATACCAGTCTCCTAACCCAAAATATAAAAGATGATCTTTCGACGATGTATCCAGAAAGGACAAATACTTTTTCATTCTTTCAAAATATCGTTTGATTAGAGATACATCACCCGAGAACAAATACTGTTGCCATGGCACTATTATAAATGAACTGCCCCATTCCGGAGAATTGTGGAGTCCATTGGCTATGGGATCACCCATGAAGAGGGCATTTCCCGGGTCTTGAGATATAACTCCACTTCCGGCATAAAATAATTCGGGGGCAACATTAGTGACAAAACCGTTTTCCCATTGACTATCATGCATATCATTCATCCCCTTTCTGAAAAGAGTAAGTAGATCAAAATTGTAACGCAGCGATGGGCCATTGAGATGATATTGCTCAAGCCATGCCATTTTCTCACGAGCAGGACAATCGGTAAGGAAGCTCATCATATTACTTCGTTGTGCCCAACGTACCAAGGAATAGATCCGATTAAAAAGCTCGTTCGAGCAAGAAAAGGTTCCGATTGGTGTAGCAGACGAATGAACGACAATCCCCTTTAAATCCATAATTTCGGGCACTTTAGTTTCATTATCAGCCGGAAATAATTCAACCTGTAGATAGCGACTGCCTTGGTAAAAGAATTTAGGAAAATAAGTCTGAGTCTCTTCACCATTCAAAGTATATTGCCACCATGCAGGACCATGAGTATGTTGCGAAGCCGATCTACGATCGATAGAACCATCGGGATATAAAAGTTCCGAAGGCGTAATTCGCACAGTAGACCCTTTTGACCCTTTTACCCTTAATTCGGGCATGATAGAAGTGTTCTGTCCCAGATCATAGACCCAAACATTGGGTTTCAGTTCTGTCTTTTTTATCGGAATTAGTGTTTCAATTGCCTTAATCGGAGGTGCAGCACACGAAAGACCTTTAAGAACCATTCCGGTGTCTGGTAAAACTATTGGAGTAACCCAACGATCAGTACCCTTAAGAGAGGCTTTATCCCAACCTTGTTCCACCAAACGAGCATCAAAATCTTCTCCACCATATTCATTCATGTAGGTAACCGGGCCAGGAGAAACACTCCATGTTTCATCCGTCCCAATACGCTTTGTTGTACCATCAGCATATTCGAGCTGTAGCTGAAGTTTAGCTTTCAAAGGACCATACGAATTGAGAAACTTCACATAACGTACAGAGTCCAACTGAATGTTATACATGCCATTGCTAAGAATTAATCCAATGGCATTATCACCTTTTGATAACATCCCGGTTACATCGTAAGTATCGTAAAGAGCTGTGAACCGATAATCGGTCCAACCCGGAGCCAATAAATAGTCACCAACTTTCTTCCCGTTAATATTAAGTTCGTATTGTCCTAATCCGCAAACATGTATCACAGCTCTTTTCAATTCCGGTTTTACTTCAAACTCTTTGCGTAAAAGCATAGATGAATAGTTTGGATCGTTTTTATCCGGTTTGTGAGCTTTCCTATATTCAATTAAATCCCTTTCGAGATTAATATCCTGACGTGCCGATTTATATTTCAGGGCATATTTCTCTGCACCATTAGCCGAAATCCATTGGGCTTTCCAATCAGCAGCGTTTAAAACTCCCATAGTCCATTGAGTTGGTTTACTCCAAACAGAAATTTTGAATTTTTCATCCCAAACTCTCACTTTCCACCAGCATTGCTGACTAGATTGTAAAGCTTTTCCAGCATACACTATCTGCCCCATTTGGTCGGAGATTACTTTGCCTGAATTCCACAAGTCAGCATTATCTGCTTTCAATAAATCAACAGAACTAGCTACCAGAACTTGATAAGCCGTTTGCCGGATACCCCTTGCAGTAGGATTACTCGTTTTTATAGTCCAACTCAGGACCGGATTAGTAACATCAACACCATACGGGTTTTCAATAAACTGACAACGCAACTCTATTGGTTCATTTGTTGTAATAGCAGAAATGCAAAAGCCGTTTATCGGCCCAGATACAAGTGATAGGAAAAGTAAAAAATGTCGAATATTCTTCATTTTAAGCGACTTGTTTTATTTTAAATAATATCTCTGCGAAACTGAGGTTTTGCTTGAATTGCATTTACGAAAAGTAACGCAGCAAAAATCAGCAATTGTTTTGCTTTCATCTTATGCATATTAAATTTTATAAATTAGGTATTACAAAAATACAGGTATTGCATTTAATGGAGGTGAAGAAATCAATCAATAAGGAGAAGAATTTGTTCTATTTATTGATTAAATGAAAATATTAACGTGAGTTTCCATATTTGTTTTACAACATAGAAACTCACACCTATTTTTAAGGGAGAATAATGACTTGGCAACAAATAGGCTCCAGGTCTCCTTACCGATCTTCGGAATAGCGTATAAACGAATAATAAAGTTCTGGTCTGCTTTTGATAGCAGTTGAAACTCTCTGGGGCTCATCCCATATTCAATTTTAATGTCATCAAGTTAGTGGTTCTATTTCCACGCAATACAATCGCCCCCCTATTGGGGCAGTTCCAGCATTTTTACACTGAATATTCACTCGTATCCGTTTTTTTTATCCATTCCTTATGCCTTGTTGCAACATTTACAGAACTTATTAATAGTGGATCATCATCCAGACACTTAATTATCGCATTTCTATTTACTTCCGACATTTGATATTGGTATGTTTGATACATAAGCTCGCAGATGTGTTCCAGATCTATCGATTGTCTGGAAAAATCTAATAGTTTGTGCAGAGCTTCTTTTATTGATAAGCTCATGTTCTTTTTCATTCTCAACTTGCGATTTTTACCCAGCTTTAAACCATACTCATTCATTAAAAGAAATTCAATGATATCTAGCAGCGCTTTGTCTGGAGACTCGCCCGCATTAATACATAATTTCAAGGTATCCTTCAATGAAAAAGTATAGGTTTTTATTACATCACTTGAAAACAAATGCGCAACATATTCCACAAACCCGTAGATGTCAATTTTCTTTACCAGCCTCAGCGAAACTAAATAGTAATGACTCCATTCATTTTCCCCGTAGTAAAAATTATCTGCATTTCTTCCTATTGATCGATAAGTATCCGAATAAATAATGGAAAATATTTTCGTGATAAACTGTGCAGTAAAGTGTGTTCCTTCCGTGTTGTTGATTTCATTTACGAGTTTATCATCTAGCACGATGAGATCATTACTCTCATCTAAATTGTATAAATTAAATATCGACCTGTCTATGTATTTCAGGAAAGAAAATGTTTTATCCAGTTTATAAAATAATTGTGAGTTTCTGCTAACAACAACCGATCTGCTTTTTGACAGCTCTACAGCAATCTTTGCTGTTTTTTTCAAACACACATCATTATAATATTCAGCGCTATTTCTAAATGCAACGCCATCTACTTTGGTCCATATCAGTTTATTTTCAACTAAACAATCAATTGTTTTAAATATCGGGAATCCTTTGCTAAAATCAAATCCGGATAGGATGGAATCGTGACTATAGTTCCAGGAAGTACTATCAGGCAACACTATTTTCAGTAAATTTAAATACTGATTTTCGTCCATTTCTGGTACTGAAATTAAATCTACATATTCTTTTAATCGATTCTTTAGTCTGATTAATTTGACTTCCGTCAAGCTATCAATTCTAAAGATTGAACTTATCTGTTCGTCATCAAAAAACAAGATCGCCCTCAAATCCGGTTCTTTATACTCACAATTCAGAAGCTTTTGGAGACATCTCCGTTTATCGTACGATAATTTTTCGGTTTCAAGTTTGATGAAATTATCCAAGGCCAGAGCTTGTGTTACCGACAATGATTCATTTAGTTTCTGAACTGATTCAAATGCCTTTTCCACCGGATCAACAACCGATTCGACCTCCAGATCATCGAATCTTTGGCATAGTTCAATCAATTGTTCATTCACTTTAGCACCAAAGAACTTCAATCTCCGAAAATCTTTTTCGGTTCTGTAATAACTCAATATTGAATTGAGATTCTTTAACCCGTTAATAGAACATTTGTCTACTAACCATCCAGGAAGATTTTCTCTGTGCATCAACTCTGTCAGGCCGATAAACAAAGTATCTTTTCTGTTTTTTAATGGAATAGTATAGGGTGCAATCAACGGATTATACTTTTGGTACA